>ERZ1026866.365-NODE-365-length-27631-cov-22.069517_pt1 | contig 27631 bp, 21 predicted proteins | sample MGYA00380163_ERZ1026866 | MGnify/ENA primary metagenome ERZ1026866 (study PRJEB33269, sample SAMEA4719799) | human gut metagenome | biome: human-associated habitat; feature: organic feature; material: feces | place: Cameroon | collected 2013-10 ...
GATAATCGTCCTTGATGCGTCGGAGATTGCCAAATTCCCTATCCATCGTCTCTTGCGTAGCCAGCAGATAGGTAACCTGCACATAAAGCCTGTCTCCTCCACGCTCTGCCACAAAATCCACTTCACCATTCTGGAGTTGTCCCACGGTCACTTGGTATCCTTGACTAGATAAATGCAAATAAACTACATTCTCTAGCAATTTCTCAATATCCATTCGCAGATTCGATCCCACCAATACATTGCGAAGACCAATATCCTCGAAATAATACTTCTCATTAGTCTCGAACACTCGCTTGCCACGAACATCAAAACGCCTTACCTGGTCTATGATATAGGCATTGCAGAGATAGGAAAGATAATTGGATGTCAATGTTGGGGAGATCGTGATATTCTGTGACAACATAAAATTCTTGATACTGTTGGCAGAAATATTCTTGCCAATGTTATCACCTACGAAACGCACCAAGTCGGTCAAGAATCGCACGTTGCGAATACTCTCTCGACTAATGACATCCTTCATGATGACCGTATTATAGATGTCCCCCAAATAGTCTGTCAGCATTTGGCGATTGTCAAGTCCGATATGTGCCAGCTGAGGCAAACCACCCCAAGTAAGATACTTCAAGAAGGTATCATCCGTATCAGGCAATCTATGGAAAAGCAGGAACTCTGAATAACTAAGGCTCTGAATATGAATCTCTACATATCTACCTGAGAGATATAATCTTTTTCCAGTATAAGTGAAAAACTATCGTTTTTATCTGTTTTTTCAAGTATAAGTGAAAAACTCATCGCCTATGCGAGACTTTAAGGAAATCGCCACTTTTTCCGTTCTACTTGAACGTTATCTCACAGAAATATCGTAACTTTGCAAACTGATAAGACAGAAAAAGTACAAACAACAACATAAAGAAGAAAAATGAAGAAAAAAGCAACGGTCCTTATCGCCTCTATCATGGCGTTCTGGGGAATGTGGACGATTTACAACTTGCCTAACGCTGTGTATGAGATGATGCAGCGTGAAGGCTTCTCAATGACGTACGACCAACTCTACAATGGCGACAACGCCTTGAAGAATGCTGTGGTTAACTTCTCTGGCTATTGCTCAGGCGTAGTGGTATCACCAGACGGTCTTGTTTTCACCAACCACCACTGCGGTTTCGAGGCTATCAGAAGCCATTCTACCGTGGAGCACGACTACATGCTCAATGGCTTCTTCGCCAAATCATACGAAGAGGAATTGCCTAACGAGAACATGTTCGTGAGCTTTATGGTCGATCAGAAAGACGTAACCGACCAAGTGATGAACCTCGGATATGAGAAGTTGAGCGGTCAGAAGCGCAGCGAACTAGTGGATTCCTTGGAGAACGCCATGACCAAGGAGGCGAAGCAGAACGACTCCACCCTCCATGTCACCGTGCAGCCATTCTATGAGGGCAACAAGTGGTATGCTACCACCTATCGTGACTTCACCGACCTCCGCTTGGTATTCACCGTGCCAAAGTCAATGGGTAAGTTTGGTGGCGACACCGACAACTGGATGTGGCCTCGCCAGACTTGCGACTTCTCCGTATTCCGCATCTATGCCGACCCTAAGACCAATGGTCCTGCCGCCTACAGCAAGGACAATGTGCCTTATCACCCTAAGCGTTGGGCGCAAGTTTCCCTGCAAGGTTACAAGGATGGCGACTATGCCATGACCATGGGTTATCCAGGCAGCACCGAGCGTTACCTCTCCAGCTATGGCATCCAGATGATGCGTGATGCCGAGAACACTCCTCGTGCCCAAGTACGTGGCGTGAAGCAGGAGGTGATGCAGAAGCACATGCGTGCCGACGAGGCTGTGCGCATCAAGTATGATAGCAAATATGCCAGCTCATCCAACTACTGGAAGAACTCCATCGGTATGAACAAGTGCATCGACTCCATCGGCATCGTCAACTTGAAGCGTGAGTATGAGACTCGTCTCCGTGCTTGGCAAGACACTGCCAAGGCTGCCAACGACCTCGCCCACAAGGTGGATTTCGACAAGCTCCAGAAGCTCTACAAGGAAAATACCGACATCATGTATGCCTGGACCAACTTCTCCGAGTCGTTCACTCGCCGCAGCAACGTAGAGTTCTCCACCCGTGCCTTCAAGCTACAGAATGGTATGGAGGTGAAGGGACCTGAGAAGAACTTGAAGAAGCAATACCACGAGTTTGACGACAACAGTGATGAATGGGATATGGCACTCGACAAGGAGGTGCTCTCCACATTGCTCAAGAACTACAAGGAGCACGTATCAGCCAAGTGGTTGCCTAAGTTCTACAAGACCATCGACAGCCAGTTTGGTGGCGACTACGCTAAATATGTGGATTACCTTTGGAACAAGTCACTCCTCATGAAGAAGGGCGCCAAGTTCTACTTCAACAAGAAGGGCTACGAGAAAGACCCAGGCGTGGCATTCGGAATGGACTTGAACGATATCTACGCCGACTTCGTAGAGGCATTGGGTGTCAACAGCGATTCTATCGCAGAGCAAGAGAAGTATCTCTGTGCAGCCAAGCTCCGCATGGAGGAGGATATGCCTCACTATAGCGATGCCAATTTCACCATGCGATTGAGCTACGGTCAGGTAGGCGGTTTCGACCTCGGTGGCAAGCCATCAGGCTATTACACCACCGCCGAGAGCATCGTAGAGAAGATGAAGCGAGGCGACAAGGTGCTCGATTACTATGCCGAGCCTATCATGCACGAACTTCTCTCTGAGAGCGACTTCGGAAAGTATCAGGACAAGACTACTGGCAAGATGCAGCTATGCTTCTTGACCAACAATGACATCACGGGTGGCAACTCTGGTAGCCCAATGTTCAATGGTAAGGGCGAGTTGATTGGTCTTGCATTCGATGGCAACTGGGACAGCCTCAGCTCTGACATCAACTTCGACAAGCGCTTGGCAAGATGTATCGGTGTGGATATTCGCTATGTGCTCTACTTGATGGACAAGTGGGGACATGCCGATCGCCTCTTAAAGGAAATCAATGCCAAGTAATGGGAGTTTGAGAAATCATCGGTAAGCCTGTTTCAAACGACAGACTTACCTAGAAGGAATAAAAAAGTCGGGATGCTTTCAAAAGAAAGTCCCGACTTTTTTATTTTTTCCTCGGGACTTTTTTCGAAAAACGTCCCGAGGTTTTTCTATATACGTCCTGGAGGGAGTTTTAGCAGCCTAGCCTCCAGGCTTCTGTTTCGATGCCCTGAAATGTTCTTTTTCTATGCTATGAGTTGCCCTTTACCACTGTTCCCAAACATCGTAGTAATGGTGCTGCTTGGCGTAACGATTAGGGTCATTCGTTTCTGATGAAGGAGGACCAAGTGGGGATGGATCCGGAGTTGGCTGTGGCGAAGGAGGGTCTGGCGAAGCCGCAATCATAGATTCTTCTACTATAGAGAGTATAGAGCACGATGGCGTGATATACTCGCCATCGCTCTTTTTGCTATTTATCATTTCTGTTGTCATTTAATCTGTCCTTATATCTTTACTTTACTACTTTCTTGCCTGCAATGACATAGATGCCTTGTGGCAAGTTCTCCATAGATGTACCCACCAATTGGCCGTTCATATTATAGACTCTTGTATTGATAGAAGTCGATGGAGCATTCACGTCAATAACCTTCACACCTGTCGTCTCCCCATCAATGGAGAAACTGAAGCTCTTTGCAGCAGCCACCGTTCCTGTACTCAACTCGAAATAAGCACGACAAGCCTGCATTGGGGTTGTAGAATTAGGAGCCATGTATTGCAACTCATTGCTTGCTTTCAACACCAACTGCTGATGTCCCTTATGCAAGATTGTCGGCTGCAATGTACCTATCAGCTTGCAATTCACATCACCTGTAGCTTGCTCTTTGGTCGTCTTCGTAGAGACCTTCACGCCCTCAAATTTCAAGGTCTTCGTGTCAATATCCTTAGATGGTTTAATGAGATAAGGAGTAGCTGCCTTCATACCATTCTTCTCATTAATGTAAGCGAGATTGAATGATACCAACTCACCACCTTCCGACTTGGTGACGCCCGTGAACTCAGCCACTTTCACATCCTCGCCAAATGCCTTCTTATAGCCTGCGGCAGAGAGTTTGAAAGGCAAGCACATCATATTCCACTCGTCCGCATGAAGTGTGCCACGATTCTCTATGGTCACATTCTTCGTCTGGTTGTCATACTGGCACCAAGCGGTATGGACATACCCGTTGGTAACATCGTAGGTAAATTTCGAAGCCTCATCAGCCGTCTGAATCTTGATGGCAGGAGTTGTACCATCTGATACTCGGATGAAGGCACGAGCACCATTCTCCGTATTGCTTGTTGCCTTTGCCAAAGAAGCATCGGTAGCATAGACATCATTACTGAAGAGATAGTCGGTTAAAGTCTTTATATTATATCCTTGGAAGAGCGTACCATAGAAGGTATGTTTGTCATCAAAGCTTACGCCTTTACCATTATATTCAGTTTTCTGATTTGCCGTCTGCGTGATGATGACATCCGTAAAGGTTGGATTGACAACATCTGAGCCTGAGAACTTCACAAGATAAGGCTCTCCTGCATAAAGCATGGTTTCTGAGACTGGGGCAAAGAGCATCGTCTTAGCATCCGTATCCATACCGACATGATTGACCACCTCTACATCATTGCCAAAGACCGTCTTCATCTGATCCATAGATACATCGAAAGGAAGACAGAATGAGTTCCACTCGTTTGCCTTGTAGGTACGGTTATCCACTTGAGCATCGGTTAATCGGTTCATATTCATATTGCCATTTCCGAAATCGTAGCCCTCCAAACCAGTACTCCACCACGCATTGCCTGGCTTGTAAGTTACCTTTTCTATCTTAATATTAGCAGCCTCACAAAGTTTATTCAGTAAACTCTGTATGGTCTCAAAACGAGTTTTGAGATAATCTTTCAAAGGAGTGATGGTCTCGGCATAAGTCTCGTAATTATTAGTTTCCTCACCCACCTTGCTACTACGAGGGAACTTTGTATTACTCAATTCTTCTGTCTGAGCCACAATGGCTGCCAAGTCATCAATCTTGGCACACATTTTTTCATATAAGCCATCACTAAGAAGTTGGTCAAGTTTTGCCTTGAGCTTCTTGGTGAAGATAGGATCCTTGAGGAGGCTCTCATTCAAGAATGTCACCAAGCTGGAACCATTTCCATTATTAGAAACCAACTTTGCAGACTGCTCGCCGCCATAATTGCCGTACGCCAAGTCTTTGTCCCATACTGGTCCATAGTGTAACTTAGCTTCATCAGCCTCCTTGTAAGCCTTCACGGTCATCCAACCATCATAGTCACCAGTCAGTTCAGTCGCAATCCAGAACTTCATAAGGGATTCCTCATCGTTGACAGAACGCCAACCAGAGTTAGCTCCGTATGCATCAGTAGCCTTCCACTGAGGAGACCAAGTCTTAGTAAACCACTCTTGGAAAGGTGCTATGAATGTTGCAACCTCTTCCGCATTGGTTTCATCTGCCGGCTCAGGGTTCTTGATATTCATCTGCAAGCCATCTTGGTTGAAACAAAGAGGTTGGTCAAGCATATCGCCTCGTCCTTGGAACTCTACCATCCAACCTGCATCCTCATCTACATCCACACGATTAGTGCCAGTTTCCACATGATCACAAATCTGATAAGTACCACGATAGTTTCCATTGATAACCAAATCGACAAACTTATAGCCTGGGCAGAAATCCAAGCCCACTTCTTTCTCCAAATGATAAGAAAGGGCATTACGAATCATGGAATGGTCGAAGACATTGGCAAGGAGCGCCCAATTTCTCTTCTCATAGCCCAAACCAAGCAAGTCGTGCTTATGTTTCTTTGGAAATTTCAGGCGATAAGCCTTCTTGCCATTGGTAGGATTAGCAGTAGAGTTACCACGCACCTTGATATCTACTTTATCTGTAAACTCGGCAAGATGTTTGGTATCCTTATCGCTGCCATTGTCTTTCAAAGTAATGGTAGCACCCACTTGGTAAGGAGCCTCACCTGTCTGTCTATTCTTAAATAAAGCCTTATCCAAGTCTGTATCGGTACTACCTACTCCCTCAATGTCGATATAGAGCGTAGGAACATCGGTCAGCTGAAGCTTGTTCTTGATTTTGTAAGTCAAAGATGTAGGGTCATCGGTAGAACCTGACTCGCCACCGGAGCCACCGCCACTGGTTCCACCACTATTAATGACATCGTCTTCCTCGAAAACGACTGTTGGCTTCTGAGTTGTTCCTTTCTTATAGCCCGTGACGAGGAAATATGAGTTAATGCCCAATACTTCATTTGGAAAATCATCACCCAACCTCATGTCGGCAAAAGTTTCATCCGTCTTTAGCCAATAGGCAGAATATCCATCGTTTTCACTCTTGGCATCCACCAATTCATAAAAAGCTTTTTTGTAATAGAAACCACGGAAAGTTAGATTCTCACTGACAGCAACTTTCCCTCTCCAATCTGCAGAATAACCACCATATCCGAGATTCACATCCGACACGAAAGTCACATTGTCAAACTTCGGGTTCTCCACCGTCTTATTCACATAGATGAAATAAGGCGTCCCAGCATCTGCTGCCGTCGTCTTCTTGAAGTGAATTATGTCATCTGCATAGGAAGAGAACTTTTGGAGACTATAACACCCCTCTCCGAGGGCTTTATCCAAGACTTCTTTACTTGCATCAAAAGGAAGGCAAAAGCCACTCCATTCCCCTTTTATAAAAGTTCGTCCTTTTAGGGTTACATTTGCCGTGCCAGAGAAAGCAGTACTTCCTCCCGCTGATGTCACATCAAACTCCACATCATCGGCATACGCTCCTATTCCTCCCAAGAGCAATAGAAGCAAGAGATACATTCTTAAAGATTTCATTTGCTTTTACTTAATATACAATTGTTAGGTTTATAATCTTGTTAATTCATTCATCATCGCAACTTAGAGTCATCATGCTCTGCATGATTCTGCACTTGCAAATGTACGGAAATTTCTAGACATACCGCCATTTACAAAGAGGATTTTATTAGAGGTTAACACATTTGAGACCAACCGCTTAACAAAAAAAGCACATGCCGAAACATAACATACATATTACATTTCGACACGTGCTTACTATTTATCTGATTGCAATTTTAGTATTGCGAGATATTATTCAGTTCCTTCAAACTAATCTGTCGAGGCTCCTCTTTCAGCTTCTTCCTCAAATCTGCGATGGTGATTTCAGACTGTGGGGCAAACTCTGGCGAGCGCATATAGCTCAATACACTCTCATAGAAAGCTCTGCCCTCAGGATATTCGGAAGCCTTCTCCAAGTCGCTCATGCAGACGAGGAGCTTGCCTGCGCCCACCTTCCACTCCATCACAAGACCGAGTTTGTGGTTGCGCTCGATGTTGTCGATGACTTGCGCGATAGGTTTGACGCCCTTCGCAAAGTTGTCGAGCACCAAAGGATGAGATTCCTTGATGACAGGGAACCACTGCCAGTTGGTGTGCATCTCGGTAGGGAAATCACAGAAGATAGGATGCTTCGGATTGGTAAGGATACCCAATGTGCCAGGAGATACAGTCTTCTTGTTGTTCTCACAGATAGTCTTGAACATACGATAGTTCCAGTAATCGGTTTGGAAGAGACCGCCAACGGTATATGGGGTGGCATTGCCTGCCTGCGAAATCGTATCGGCAGAAGCCACGAAGTTCTTCGAGGTCGTAGGCATCCAAAGCACCTTGGCACCCTTTTCAAGTTTCTTTGCGATCTCATCAGTCAAGTCGCTTGTTATCACGACACCTTTCTTATATATATCAAGATTCTTTTCGGTGGTATAGATCCAAAGGTCATAGGTATTGCGATGTCTTCTCGCATCATATCGCCCATAATCTATATCCAACGTCAAGATGACCTTTCTCGAAGGAATCTTGACATCAAGACACGTTCCATTGCCATCGTTAAAACCATCTGCCATCACCTTCATCTTATGATGGATTTCGCCGATGTCTATCAAGCCCTCTTCATCTGTGGTGATAGGTATCTCCCCTTGTGCCAAAGGCGAAGGTTGATTAAAGCGATCGATATTTGCTCCTGCGTTTGGCGCAGCATCATCGCCAAAGTTCTCGTCCAGAGCATAATCCAACTTCCAGACCAACTTCTTTCCCTTGAGCGATTCACCACCATAGTTGGCGATTTGCACCTTGGTATTCATCATCTCATTCTCGTCATAGCAGAAGCGATCCGTCACCAAGAGAGGCACCACAGATGAACACCACTGATGCCATTCATTCGCCGTGGTGATTCCCTTGCTCTCCATGAAAGCATCAAGAATGCCCACGAAGGCACTACCCTGACCAGGATAATCCTGAATATCGAGAAGTTGGAAGCCTGCCATGTTCTTGGTTCTGAGATCCATCTCAATGTCCGCCTTATAGAGTTTCACGCTCCACAAGCCCGAAGCCTTGTGGAAATCATCTGCTTGCGAAAGCATTCCGGCAGCGGCAAGGCGACGGCGGAAGATCTCGAAGTTGTAAGGATAGAGCACGCCCGTGTATTTCTTGATCTCACGGAAGTCGGGATAGGTTTGGAACTGTCCGGTCTCATGAGAGATAATCGGGATGCCAGCGGCTCGCTTATAAGAAGTTTGCTCCACATCTTCCCTCTGCCAAGGCTGAGGAGAAGCCCACTTATCGCAAGCCTCATCAAAGTTCATCGTAGTGTTCGGACGGAAATGATTGATGATTCCTCCATCGTAAGCATCGGCGAAGGAGAAGGAGCCACGGGTATGGGTATTGTATTTACCCCATCCCTCGCCGCCTATGCGACAAGTAGTGAAGTAATCCATCCCCTCTTTCACCCCTTGGTAACCGAGATAGTAGTTGCTGCCAAAGGTATAGTATTTGTCGGGAGCTATCTCACGGAAGTCATCCACAAACTCCTTCATCTTGTCGATGCTTCCCCAGAGCTCATTGCCCAAAGCCATCATGCGGAAGGAAGGATGATGGCCGTATTCTCGCAAGATATTCTCACCCTCTTGATGCAAGAACGCCATCAACTTCTCGTCCTTATCATCAAAGGAGCCCCAGAAAGGAAGTTCGGGCTGTAGATAAATGCCCAAACTATCTGCAGCCACAAATGCCGCCTCTGGTGGGCACCAAGAGTGGAAACGCACATGATTGATGCCATACGCCGAACAAATGCCGAGATACTTCATCCAGCCCTCCACGGTCATATCCACATGTCCCGTGAGTGGCCAAACCGCCGCATCGTGCTTGCCACGGAGAAATACCGGATGACCATCGGCATAGAAATGTGCTCCCTCGATACGGAAGTCCCTGAAGCAAGGGAGCACCTTGCCAGAATATTGTCGGGACTCACTTTGTACCATACCGACAAGCAGATACTTATCATTATCAAACAAATAAGCATCTTGCTCTTCTGCATCCACTCCCTTTTCTGCTTTGCTTGACAATCTTTCCCAAGAGATTAATTTCTGACCAGCTTTCAACTCTACCTGCTTCAGGGAAATTTCTCCGATGATTCCATTCCAGTTGGTCTGTGTATCCTCGGTATAGGCGTGGCTGGAGCCATACACTTGCTCAGGCACACCACGAGAATTATCCACCACAATATCCAACTGATGCTTGCCGATTTTCAATTTCGGCAAGATGTATCGCTGAGGAGTGGAGATAAAGTTGCAGGAATCCACAAGGTTTCCATCCACATACACCCAAGTCGGCTTCGTACGCTCCAAGAAAAGCTCCACCGCCGCCTTCTTCCACTGCTTCGGAATCTCGATGGTGCGAGAATAAGTCGCCTTGCCCTTGTAGGCATAGAGGCGAGTAAGATGCGTGGTCTCGGTGGTATCACTAGGTGCAAATCCCAAGTGATTGGTGTCGATGGTACCAGGGAGCATGGCATGCTTCACTTCCTTGGCATCGCCAAGTGTCACGTTCCATTCTCCTGCAAGGGATAGCGACAGAGGACTGTCGCTCCTCTGCGCCTGCTTGTTTGCTTGCACTTGATTCATTCGAATCTCATTGACAGCTTTTATTTGTACGCCAAGACTAACCAAGCCAAGGCAAACGATTAGGATTTTAGTTCTCATTCGGTTGATTATTAGTTGTTGTTTAGTTTAATATTTCTCTTTGAGCCAATAAGCAAAGATAGGATCTTGCAAGGAGATGGCATCAGGCATCACATCTATGAGATCCTTATCCAGCATCGCCTTTTTCAGATTCTTGATATTGGCAGATGTACCCAGTTGATATTTCGTCAGTACTTCTCGTGAGGAAAAGTTTTTCTCGCCATAAGCTACAGCTTGCAAAAAGCTGATTTGCTTGGCTGTCAGACTATCGACAAGATTGCTAAACAGCAAACTGAGTTGTTCCACCAAAGACTCAAAAGCCTCATCTACGATGGAAGCCTCACACGATTTCTTGGTTCTAAGCCAAGCCAACTGCGACAACTGCTGCACATAATAAGGATGGCAATCCACCTTTTGAGTTATCAATTGAGCTACTGGCTCTGAAATTTTCTTCCCTGTATCAGCAAAACGTGACACGATAAACTTCTTTCCTTTCTCCAAGGCAATCTTCTGCGGAAGGTCTAATATCTCATCGTATGAATACTGCTTATCCTTGAAATCTACTCCAAGGGCAAAAGTTGTTTTTCAACTTCTCCGTATCTACAGTTCTGTCGGTAAAGTCCTCACCATCTGCGATTTTTCCAAAAACGAAAGGTATGTCCATATTGTTCTTATTAACTATTCGGGTGCAAATATAAGCAATTTATTTGAAATAGAATCATTTCAAACCATTTTATTTCATTTAAGAAGACATAAACGAGTTAGATGAAAACTAACAAAAAAATCCCTAATCCCAAAATTTAGGGTGATTTTTGGGATTATAATCCTAAAATTCATACCTATTTTTGGGATTAGGGCATATTTTAGTTCATATTGCGATAATCGGAAGGGGAGCATCCCACTACCCTCTTGAAGGTGGCAGAGAAGCTTTGCAAGGAATGATAGCCGAGTTTTCGGGCGATGCAAATCAAGGAATCGTGGGACGAGAGGAGCAGATGTTTTGCTACCTTAAAATGGCGGGTGCAGACATATTTGTCGATACACTTGCCAGTCTCCTTGCGCAAGAAATCCACAAAATAAGCATCGCTCATACCCAATGGCTCGGCAAAGCGATGGGAAGAGACATGGCAACAAGTAAGACAATTATCGCCCGAAAGGAGATAGTCATCCACCGCTCGCTCTATCTTCTGCATCAACGTATGATTGACGCAAGAGCGACTGAGATGCTGACGCACATAATAACGGCTGCAATAATCGAAGAGCATTTTTATCTTTTCGGCAAGCAAGACATTGGAGAAATCATCCAAGTCCCAATCCAATTCTGCGTGGATGCCATCCAAGCAACGGCAAACGATGGCTTTCTCTCGCAGAGAGAGGTGCAACGACTCCTTCATATAATATTGGAAAAAGGTGTATCTTTTCTGCCAAGAATATATCTTCTGATACCCATCGCCGCTGGATGGCACATGGATATGAGAAAGGCAAATCTGATACCCAGAAAGACTTCCCTCCTTCTCGAAAGCCTTCTCCAAACAATACTCCAACCATTCGCCACAGAAGCAAAGCACTTTTACCCCCGCACCACAAGCCGTATTCTTCATCCTATCCACATACTCCCGACACTCGCCCGGACGGAAGAAGAGCATCGTGGCATCACGGAAATCGCAACAAGTGATTCCCGTACACACACGGCTCTCCCTGCCTTGCAGCACCACCACAAAGCATTGGGTCAAGTCGGACGTGTTCATCTCGACAAGACTGGTAAGACGAACTAAAGGATGAGGACTATACATTTGAATTCTTCACTCTTCGTTCTTCACTCTTCACTTAACTCTTTCTGTATGCACTCGGAGTGAGGCCGGTATTCTTCTTAAATACACGGTTGAAATGCTGCGAATATTGGAAGCCGAGGTCGTAAGAAATCTCCGAGATGGTCTTCTCCGAACCCAACAGCATCGACTTGGCTAGGTCGATAATCTTGTCTTGGATATATTCCTGCGCACTCATGCCTGTCTCCTTCTTGATGAGGTCGCCGAAGTAATTAGGCGAGAGACAAACCTTATCGGCGAAGTACTTCACGCTTGGCAATCCTTCTTGATGTGGCTTGTTGCCCGTGAAATAATCATCCAGCAATGCCTCAAAACGACCGACGACATCCTTGTTGGTTACCTCACGGGTCACAAACTGGCGGGCATAGAAGCGCATGCAATAGTTCAAGAGTAGTTCGATATTCATGGCGATGAGCTTGCGGCTGAACTTATCTATCGGGCGTTGCAACTCTATCTTGATCTTCTCCAAGCAGTCCTTGAAAATCTTCTTCTCCTCGTCAGAAAGGTGCAATGCCTCATTCGAACTATAAGAGAAGAAGGAATAGTTGCGCATCTCACGAGCCAAAGGCGTGCCCTTGATAAGGTCAGGATGGAAGAGCAATCCCACACACTGAGGCATCTGATCAGATTTCATCGTCACATGCGTCACCTGTCCTGGGGCAAAGCTCGTCACCGTACCCTCCTGGTAATCATACTTTTGGCGACCATAAGTGATGTTGCACGCCAAGTTCTCCTTCAAGAAGAGGGCGTACAAGCCATAGTTGAACGAGAAATTGGTAGGATGGCGAGTGCAATCTTTCAAATCGATAACTGCCACCAAGGGATTCTGCGTCTCCATGCCGAAGAACTCGCAGTACTTATCCACCGAACTGAGTTTGATAATTTCTTCCATACTTCACTTTGCCATTTAAAGAATATTCTTTGTCTCCAGGAACATCAAACAATGCCATTCACACCCATGCGTCATCGCTTCTTCCCACTGCAAAAATAAGAAGAATTTCCGAAAACGCCATAAAATTGAAAGAAATATCCGTAAAAAGGTTTAGGAATACACGAAAACGGTTAAATCTCCCGAATGACTCTGCAAGGATTGCCCACAGCCAAGGAGTTGGGAGCCACGAATACATTGTCGCCAAACTTCACCTTGGCTCCATCCAATATCACGCAGTTCACATTGCTATAGAAGTTCTCTCCTATCTCAATGTTATAGCCATAGTCGCAATAGAAAGGCTGCTCTATCAAAAACTCCTTGCCCGTCTTGCCCAAGAGTTTCCTCAATATCTCCCTTCTCCGCTCCAAGTCGGAAGGCTTCACCAGATTATATTCGTGGCAGATGTCCTTGCACATCTGTTGTTCCTCTACCAATTCCCTGTCATAGTTGGCATCATACAGCATGCCCCATCTACATTTTTCCTTTTCTGTCATCATTGCCATAGGATGAGCAGACACTCTTGCCTGTGTATCTCACGCAATTCTTATAATCTCGGAATATCACCCATGGACAAAAACAAAAAAATGCGACCTTTTCATACCTTATCTCGTTTTTTTTCATAGATAAGGTACGAAAAGGTCGCACTTTTAACAATCGATTACATTTCTCACTTCTTCTTCGGACGTCTTCTTGCCCAGCCTTCTTCCTCGAAGTTTGGCTCCTCGCCCTTCAACTTGAATGGCTTGCCCTGAATCAGCTCACGCCAATCGCCGTTGTCATCATTATAACGAGACTTCTTGCTGCGAGCCTCGCCACGATTGCCTCTACCGCTGCGCTCCGATCTTCCACCACGAGTATCATCGCCATAACCACGCTTTGCAGAGCGTCCGCCTCTCTCAGAAGAGCGACCTCCACGAGAGCCACGGCCACTCTCGCCACGTGCAGCCCTGCCGTGACCTTCCTCGTCAGCATCGTTACATCTCACGGTTCTACCCTTGTACTCCGTGCCATTCAGCGCCTTCATCACCTTCTTGGCATCCTGCTCAGGCACCTCGATGTAAGCAAACTTGTTGAGCAAGTCGATATGACCTACCTCCTGTCTGCCCTGCACGTGCTTGTTGAGATATTGCATGATCTCGCCCGGATAGAAGCCATCCGCCTTACCGAGATTGATGAAGAGACGCTTGAATCCAGCCTCAGCCTCATGCTTGCGACGACCATTGGATACTCTACCTCTGCCTTCAGAGCCTCTGCCCTCAGCACCACGCTTGCCACGTCCGCTCTCTGGCTTCACAATCTCAGGAGCATTCTTATAATAATCGAGGAACTTACCGAAGGTGATGGTTACCATCTTCTTGATGATGTCCTCCTTGTCGATGTACTCAAACTGGCGGTTGATTTCTGCCATGTATGGTTCAATCTGATCCTCATCCACATCGGTCTTCATGATGTCGTCCATGGTCTTGAAGAGCTGCTTCTTGCAGATTTCCTCTGGGGTTGGCAAAACGCCGTCCACGAAGTCCTTGCCAATCTGCTTCTCAATCTGGCGAACCTTGAACTTCTCTCTGGTATGGATGATAGAGATGGATGTTCCCTTCTTTCCGGCACGACCGGTACGGCCGCTTCGGTGGGTGTAGCTTGCCACATCATCAGGCAAACCGTAGTTGATAACGTGAGTCAGATCATCTACGTCCAGACCACGAGCAGCCACATCGGTAGCCACCAGGAACTGAACGGTATGGTTGCGGAACTTCTGCATGGTGAGGTCACGCTGCTGCTGACTCAAGTCGCCGTGCAGCGCCTCTGCATTATAACCATCCTTAATCAGCTTATCTGCAATATCCTGAGTCTCCAGCTTGGTGCGGCAGAAGATAATCGCAAAGATGCGTGGATAGAAATCCACCACGCGCTTCAGGGCGAGATACTTGTCCTTGGCATTTACCAGATAGTAGATGTGGTTTACATGCTCAGCACCCTCGTTGCGCGAACCCACTACGATTTCCTTGTGGTCGTGCAGGTAGTTGAGGGCAATCTTCTCGATGTCCTTGCTCATGGTAGCCGAGAAGAGCAGGGTGTTTCTATCTTCCGGAACGTTCTCGAAGATGGCATTGATGCTCTCAGAGAAGCCCATGTTCAGCATCTCGTCAGCCTCATCAAGCACCACGTTGTTCACGTTCTCCAACTGAGCCACGCCACGATTAATCAAATCGAGCAGACGGCCAGGGGTAGCCACGATAATCTGCACACCATGCTTCAGGGTGCGAATCTGGCTTCCGATGTCGGTACCGCCATAAACTGCGGCAATATGCAAACCGTCGATGTACTTGGCAAAACTGTTCAAATCGTCTGCTATCTGGAGGCAGAGCTCGCGTGTAGGACTGAGGATGATAGCCTGTGTCTGCTTGCTGCTGGCATCGGTTTTCTGGATAACCGGAATACCGTAAGATGCAGTCTTACCCGTACCGGTCTGCGCCAACGCAATCACGTCGTTCTTATTACCAAGCAAATATGGGATAACTTCTTCCTGAACTGGCATTGGATTCTCAAATCCAAGCTCTTCGATGGCACGGCGAATCTCTTCGCTCACGCCCAATTCTTCAAATGTCTTCAATCTTTTAAAACCTTAATTCATGTAATCAAAAACGGAAGGCCGAATTCACCCTCCCAGCCATAAATTAGGGTGCAAAATCCTTCCAAAACGCTTGCGGCAATCATACACCTTTTATTAAGATTGCCTAAATTCGGGTGCAAAGTTACGATTTTTTATCCAAATTCTTGCATTTTTTCGGGGAGAAATCATTACCTTTGCATTTATTATAGGTCTTTTTGACCCAAAACTATCATAATCAAGTGGCATTTCAGCTTTAGTGTGCTGTCGAGGCAACTAGACAACCGATGCCACCACCAACTGAAATAACAAACAATCGAACTATATGAAAAAAGTAATTTTCACTCAAGAGTGGATGGCAATGCATCCATACGAAAAACCTGATGAAGTAGATCAGTACTATACCGAACTGGCAAACGCAATATACCATGCCTTAGACGAGGCTTGTTTCACCCATAACTTCAAGAATGTAGAGGATGCCAAGCAGCTCGCCCTCTCCATCGCTGGATATTTCGAGGACACGCTCTCTAGCACAGGCATTTGGAAGGCATTTACTTCTGAGTGCGTGAAGCGTTATGGTTGCCACATCCCTTTCTATGAGAACGAGGCGCAATACATCAACAGTGCGCTCACGGGCAACGATGCTCCATACGTAGAAGACGAGATCAACTTCGCCGACATCAAGTTCCTCCTCTGGCATCACTACCAACAGAGTGCTTACGTGCAGGAGGCTGTGCCATTCCTCTTCGGCACCTTGGAAGTGGCGGCAAAGGTTGTATATGACATCCTCGACAAGGAGTATGAGACGGCACCTGAGAATGAGCGCATGCGCGAGTTCTTGTGCGAATACGATGCCACGATGGAGAAAGATATGATAGAGGTTTCTCGCCGAGATGTCTTGGCATGGTTCCACTACGGCTGCTACTTCAACTTGGGCAACCAGAAGCGTCTCCAGTTCACCTTGCAGCAGATGGCGAACTCGCCTCAGGGTCTCAACGAGCAGATGGCATACGCCGTACAGATGGACATGACCATCACCCTGCGCAACAATCTCTTGTCGCTCACCTCTTATGAGTGGCTTCAGAAGATTTGCGAGAACCAGCCCTCCCACGCTTACTGGGAGGACGAGGATTTCAAGAAAGTGGTAGCCGATGCCGAGAAGGAAAGAGCTGTTGACCACGAGCAAGCCATCAAGGACTACAACTTGCTCAAGGCAAAGGGATACGGCGACAAGTTCGTCTTCCTGGAAGACAACAAGACGCTCAAGGAGTTCTTCAAGGAGATCGGTTATGAGTTGCCTGCCAACATCCATCTGCCTCAGAAGTATGAGAAGGGCATCATCGTATGTGGCAGTCCTTACACAGGCATCAACGTCACCTACATGCAAGCCCACAACATTGCTTCCCCAGAGAATCCTTATTACAATGCCGACAGAGCGGCAGAGGATGCTTTCGGCATCATCAGTGGCAATGGTCGTCCATTCCCATACGAGATTGTCTGCAAGTTGATAGACAGCAATATGCTGCCTGATGCCAACATCTTCACCAGCAAATATGTGAAGGAGGATGGCTTGCGCATCACGCAGGCTTTTATCCAGTTCCTCGCCGACTACTATCTCTTGGGTAGAAAGGACAAAGATTTGTCGCCTAAAGAACTCTGGTAATTTTTAAAGAAAAGCTTCCCGAAGAAGGTGACGATTCTATAGGGGAACGTCATCATACGAAGAAGAGATGTTATAAAAAGAGGTGAGCTCTGAAAGCGATGATTTTGCTTTCGGAGTTCACCACTTTTGTATATGCGGATATAAGATGTCAGACTTCTCGTCTTAAAATGTATCGAGAGCTTTTTCTAAAAAAGTCCCGATGTTTTTTGAAAAAAGTCCCGAGGAAATAAGAAAAAAGTCGGGACTTTTTTTTCGGAGATTACTTTTTCAAGTATTGATCCAGGAACTCCAAGATTTTCGCTTGTGCCTTGATGCCACAAGAATGCGGGATGTCCCAGATTTCGGTATCGAGCCGTTCGTCAGCCTTCTGGCTCCTCCACACCTCGTGCATCTGTCGGAAAGCACCCTTTACGCCAGGTACCGGGAAGAGCTTGTCCTTCGTTCCATTGATGAAGAGTATTGGCTTCGGACAGGCGAGGGAGGCAATGTGGGGATAGTCGAGATATTGGCGAAGACCTGGGATGCAGTTGGCGAAACCACCATTCTCTTTTCTGCCATATCTCCTCGTGAGTTGGGCATCGGTGGTAATCATCCAGCAGATGGAAGCACCCGCCTTGATTCTGTCGCTCAATGCCGAGAGCATCCACGAGCGATAGGCTCCCATCGAACAGCCAGCACACCCTATTCTGTTGGCATCCACCATCGGCAATGAAGCCAAGAAGTCGGTGCTTGCGATGTCATCATAAGTCATAAAGGCTGAGAGATCACGACCGAGCATCATCATATTGCCTGCGATGAGGTCGTATTTCTTTCTATCCACTCCCTCCTTGCGTCCTCGCTCGCCCCACATCGGGGCGTCCATCGAGAACACCACGTAGCCGTGCTTCGCCAAGTAATCGCCTAGGTACTGTCCCTCGTAGAGTTGCTTCACCCAAGCATCGGCATCCTCCAAGACTTCCTGTGCGATGGCTTTCTCTTTATCCGAGATACTATCCAAGACTGCATTCTTGGCAGACAACACTCCAAATGGTCGAATCATCTTTTCCTTTCCGATGAAGAGATGAGCGCCATGGTCGTGAAGGAGATTCACGGCAGGATATTTTCCTCTTTCATCCGGAATCAAGAGATAAGCCGTGATACGAGAATAGGCATTGATATTGAAGGCGATTTTCTGCGCCTTGTATCCGTCTCGCTGCTCCTCTTCGAGTACTTGCATATCCCAAGAGGCAGCAGCTTTCGGCGGTGTCATCATGCACTCGAACACCTTGTCTCTCGCCATCTTCTTCCATTTCGAGAAGTTCTTGATCGGGCTATTGCCCCATGCCATCGGATAGGTGAGTTCTTGCTTCAGTTGCTCCACGTAGGTAGGAATCTCTCCCTCCCACTCGTAAGTCTCCCGCTTCTGCACTTTCTGTTTCTGAGGGGATTGGGAAGAAGTGGCTGATTGAGCGCATACTCCCACCGATGCCCATGGCAAAGAGAAGAACAGCAACGCTGCAATCTTATAAGTCATATTCCATTTCATATCATTGTGTTTGATAAGATTCATCATCGTTTGTTTAATAAGATTAATTTCTACGAAACGCCATGATGCACGTTTCCATCGTGCAAAATTAATAAATTATCTGCAATAGATGAAGTTTATCTCAACATTTTTGCGTAACTTTGCAAAAGATAAGACAGATAGAACTATCTGAAAGAGATTGTTCCATTTTAATGAAGAGATAAACGATATGAAAATAGCAGTATTTTGTTCAGCAAACAGAAATATCGACCCCGACTTCTTCGCCATGACCGAGGAGTTGGGCAAGTGGATGGGTGAGAATGGTCACGACGTAGTATTTGGCGGATGCAACATGGGATTGATGGACTGCATCGGCAAGGCAGTGAAGGCAAATGGCGGCAGAGCCATCGGCGTGGTGCCAAGCCTGGTGGAGAAAGGTGGAAAAACCTTCGATGACCTCGATGTGGAGATTCCATGCGACAACCTGAGCGACCGCAAGGACCTCTTGCTCGCCCAGAGCGACATCGTCGTGGCATTGCCTGGTGGCATCGGCACGCTCGATGAGATTTTCACCGTTGCCGCCTCACACACCATCGGCTATCACCACAAGATGGTCATCCTCTACAATATGAAGGGCTTCTGGAACTCCACCATCGCCCTCCTCGATGACATGCAGCAGAAAGGTATGATTCGTGGCGAATGGCACGACTATATCGAGGTTGCGAATGACTTGAAGGAATTGAAGAAAGTTATTTCAAGATAAAGACCTTTGTTTCGTGAGCCTCAACGTTTCCCTTCCATTTGGAAGCCTTGCGAGCTATCATGCGATGTTGCCAAGCATCATAGACAGAATATTTGCCTGATAGTCCCAACTTCGTGAAATCAGCAGTCAGGAAAAGGCGCTTATCTGCCGTATTGAGGATTGCCACGGCATGAGAGCCATCGGCAAGAGGGCGCACGAATATCTGATGTGTGTCGGCATTCACCTTGCGCTCAGCAGCCTTTCCAAGTTGATCCTGGTTGATGGCAATCAGGTCACGATTGAGCAAGATACGGCGGTCTTCATCCGTAAGATGGCGCAAGTCATTGCTGAGGGCAAGCACGGAAGACAACATACACCACATACTCATCTGCGATTGATACTCCGTATAGGTGCATCCCGTTCCGCCCAAGTCACTCGATGGACCACCCTTTCCATTCAAACCGACCACCAGCATATCCATATCAGGCCACTGTCCCTTTCGAGCATAGGAAGCCAAAGGAGCCGTGATATTGATGATGTCGATGATGCCTCTGGCACCAGGATGAGTAGCTTTCCATATATCTCGCACGTCATAACTGGTACGCCAAAGCTGACCACCAACCTCCTCGCACCATTCCTCGCATTGGCGTTGTCCCCATTCACATACGCCAAGCACGATGTCACGCCCTGAATGTTGCAAGGCTTGCGCCATGGCATGATAGCGGTGGCGAGCGGTGGCACTGTCTTCGGGAGCATTGCAATAATCATACTTCAGGTAGTCGATGCCCCAAGAGGCAAACGTGCGTGCATCCTGCTCCTCGAAGCCATAGCTGGCGGTGCATCCACCACATGTCAGTTGCGCCGCATCCGAGTAGATGCCGAGTTTCAAGCCCTTGGAATGGACGTAATCGGCAACGGCTTTCATGCCATTCGGAAACTTCTTGGGGTCGGGGATGATGTTGTTGTGGCAGTCACGTCCACCCTGCCATAGGTCATCGATGAAGATATACTTATAGCCAGCATCAGCCAGCCCACTCTCCACCATTGCATCCGCAGTCTCTCGGATGAGTTGGTCGGAAATATCTCCCTTGAACATATTCCAAGTCATCCACCCCATCGGCGGTGTGGGAGCGAGTTGATTACGAGGTGTTGAAACACTCTCTTCTGCATGGGCAAACAATGCCGAGAAGAAAAACACGATTGTCAAAATTTTAGATCCGTACATAAGTTTAGGAATAATTTCTGTGTCAAGACACGGTTTTGGTTACAAAAATACTATTTTTCCTTGACTCCTCCAAGACTTTTAAGGTTTTTATATGCTTTTTTCTTATTGGTATTCCTCTTGATTTGCAGCAATTCCTCCATCGTGGAGTATTTGGGTTCAGAGAAGATGTTCTTGATCTCGGCGGTATATCCCAAAGCCATGGCGATACCTATCAGATTCTTGAGTGAGATAAGTCCCTTCTGTTCAAATCGCACGATGTTGCTGACAGCCACGCCCGACTTATCCGCCACATCTTCACGTGTCAGATTCTTCTCGATACGCCGCTTTCTGAAATCACTTGCCATCTCCTTGGCAATCTCGTCCGGATTGTCATGGAGATAGTTTTCTAATATTGATAATATATTGTTATTTTCCTGCATATTCACCAAGATATTGATAATATTTTATTCCTTACGGATGCAAAGATACTTTAGTTTGCTGAAAGATGCAAACAAAAAGTTGACTATTTTCTAAAATCGCCACCCTTGCCCAGCAAGAAGTCGAAGAGGCTCAGCATTAGGATGCCATCGTCATTATAATTGGAGATGTATCTATCGCCTGCTATGATAACCTTGCGGAAGCCATCGTTGACATTCAATAGCGAGGCTTGCTCTTGGTCCACCTTCTCCTTATCTGGCAAAGCATAAGCCGACTGGATATAGAGACGTTCATCGGCACGATTCACCACAAAGTCGATTTCGAAGGTGCGACGCTGGAGCTTGCCATTCGCATCTCGCTTAAAGTTTTCCACAGTGCCTACATCTACGCTATACCCTTGCTTGCGCAGCTCATTATACACCACATTCTCCATAATGTGTGTATATTCCACCTGACGGAAATCCAAGACGGCGTTTCTAATGCCCACATCCTCAAAATAATACTTAGTACCCGTGCCGATGTACTTCCTGCCCTTCACGTCATAGCGAAGAGCCTCGCTGATAATGAAGGAATCCTGAAGATGCTCCAAATATCTTCCGATAGCTTTCACACCAAGTTCTATTCCTCCTACTGATTTGAATGTATTGGATATTCTCAACGTATTGGTACATGAACCTATCGTAGATGCCAAGAGTCGAACCAACTCTCGCATACCCTCAGCATTTTTCAAATGATTGCGTTGCAAAACATCTTTCAGATAAACCGTCTCATATATTTCACGCAGATAATTCTGCTTATCCTCGGGAGTTTCCAACTGCGCCACAGCTGGTAATCCACCATAGAGATAATAAGTCTCCAAGGCTTGACGCTTCTCGCCACCAACTCCTTCATAATACTCCGAGAAACTCAGTGGATGGATGCGAATCTCCCAACCACGACCACGAAACTCTGTAATCACATCCTTGGAGAGGAAACGAGCATTGGAACCCGTAACATAAACCTCGGCATTATCCACATGAAGATAAGAATTCAATACATCCTCAAACTCTGGAACCATCTGCACCTCATCCAAGAGAATGTAATATTTATCCTTATCCACAATCTTACTATCCACATATTCCAACAAAGCATCAGGATCACGTAGCTTCTTGTTACGGCGGTCTTCGAGATTAACTTGAATGACATGGTTATCCGCAACACCTTTATCAAGCAGATACTTGCGAAAGATGTTGAACAAGAGAAAAGATTTACCACATCGACGGATGCCAGTAATAATCTTTATCATCCCATTATCATCTGCAGAGATGAGTTGATTTAAATATGCTTTACGTTCAAAATACATCGTTTTATGACAATTTTTTGTGTCAAGACACAATTTTTGGTCACAAAAGTACGATTTATTATTGAAATCTCCAAGGCTTTTTAAGGTTTTTAATTATCTCATAAAAGAAAAAGAGCGAAAAACGAACTGTTAACTGTTACACTGTTAACCAAAAATGTTCTCAAAGCTTCCAAATCTCAAAAAAAATGCACTTTTGGAAGTTTTGAGAACAAATACAAGGAACATAACATGTGTGGTAATCTCCCTATTCATTCAAAAGGGGACGCGATTGCTCGCATCCCCTAATGTCATATTGCACCCATAGCCAAATTCTATTGGACAACAACTTTCTTCACACTGCCATCGCTATATTTTACAATGTTCAAGCCTTTGGTTGGCACTTTCAATCGCTGACCATTCACGGAATAGCGAGAGATTTCCTTGACATCACTAGAGGTTGTGACATTATCAATACCTGTTACATCACACTCCTCTATATTATCAAATACACCCCAATTTGAAAGCCAATAATCATCATAAGTTCCTTTCGGAACATACAAGATACATTTTTTAGTATTTGCATTCTCAAAAACAGAAGCATTAATTGATAAAGGAGATTTCCAACTTACATATACGCTGGTCAAGCCGCTACAACCTCGAAAAGCAGACGAACCTATCGAAGTGACACTGGAAGGAAGGGTAACGCTAGTCAAGCCGCTGCAACCTGAAAAAGCACGCTCATATATCGAGGTGACACTGGAAGGAATAGCGACGCTAGTCAAGCCGCTGCAACCTGAAAAAGCATAATCACCTATATAGGTGACACTGGAGGGAATCGTGACCCTAGACAAGTTTTTAGCTCTATAAAAAGAAAAATCGCCAATTTTATTCACACCAGAAGGAATTTCTAACTTTGTAAGTTCCTGTTCATTTAGATAGTATTTAATTTTATCAACGGGAATATCTTCCCAATCATCGTGCGAACTACCAAGGTAGGTTTCTAAATCTGATGCCAAGAGACAATTACACTCTTTTAAATTCTCGCAACCCTCAAAAGCATACCGACCTATCGAGGTGACGCTGGAAGAAATCGTGACGCTAGTCAAGCCGCTGCAACCTGAAAAAGCACGCCCATCTATCGAGGTGACACTGGAAGGAAGGGTAACACTGGTCAAGCCGCTGCAACCTGAAAAAGCATAACCACCTATATAGGTGACACTGGAAGGAAGGGTAACGCTAGCCAAGCCGCTGCAACCCTCAAAAGCACACCAACCTATCGAGGTGACACTGGAAGGAAGGGTAACGCTAGCCAAGCCGCTGCAACCCTGAAAAGCATACCGACCTATCGAGGTGACACTGGAAGGAAGGGTAACGCTAGCCAAGCCGCTGCAACCCTGAAAAGCATATTCACCTATAACATCGTCCGATGTATAATGCGTATTATAATAATAATAATCTCCTCCCTTCACTATTTTAGCCTCAGAGAGATCCAAAATTGCCAACTTTCCAGCAGTACCATTTCCATTAACATTCCTCCCCGCCATTTCACGTATGAAACAAAGATCTGTACCATTAATCTCACCTACAATCTTGAGATTAGTAAGTTTATATTTCTTTGTAACCCCAATCTTATCTGGCAAAGTTCCTGCCTCATCCAACTTGACGGTGATTTGTCTTGTTATCAAATCATCATCAGCTGCATGGATTGCCAAGCAACCCAATACCATAAACACTGCTGTTAAGAACAGCCCTTTCAATGTAAATGTTCTCATAAATTATCTCTTTAGTTATTATTCTTTTGTTGCTAATATTGCAGTAATAAGCTTTTTAAAATCTGTTCTTTTTACTTTTCCACAAATCTGACATTTAGGATTCATCTGTGAATTTATGACATAATAGTCACCTTCACGCTCGATACAAGCATGAGCAAAGCCATGGCGCAAATGCTTAAGTAAAGGCGCACAAACACCCTTTCCTTTGTAACATAGAGTATTTGGCGTCCCAGGAAACATCAACTCTTTTTTACCTTTGTCAGTATCATGAATCAAAGAAATTTTGTTTTTAGTCTCAAGTGGCACTTTGTTATAGGAATAACCCTTATGACTACCCGTCCCCTCTCTTTCATATTGATACAAGACATCATAAAAAAGCTTGAGGTCATCAGACTTCAAAGAAGTACTAAATTGTCCCATATATAAAAAGCTTATTGATTTTTATTGCGCTCTGCAATGATTCCATCGTATTCCTCTTTCGTAAAATCTTGCCCACACTGTGTACAAACATAATCACCAGTTTTCTCCTGTACATAGCCCCACCCCAAATGAGTTTCTTTCTCAAATTTAGGATGCGAACAAGGTTTGTTTCCCCATTGTTTACGAAGTTCTTCCGCTTTTAAATAGTCCATATCATTTCCTTTCTAAACCAACCCAATCACCCAAGGCTAGCAGTTAAAACAGAAAGCGTGGGATCTCCTCGTTACTCGTCCCACGTTCTGAGGCCTTCGCATTGCCCTACACAGTTGAACGAGCAACGTCGAAGCCCACGCCGATATGAATACACTTATCCCTATACAGATATAAGACACATTGCAACACACAATATGCCATACCAGTAAAGGGATGTGGCAATACACATCCCGAGAGCATCTACCGTTGCATTGTTCTGACTGTGTAAGAAAGTTGCGAAGTTTCAGAACGTCAAGAACAAAGCGTCAAGTAAACGCCTTATTGTTATGTCGGAATACCTCAACCCTCCCTATTCCTCGTCTCGGCAAACCTCTTGAAAGAAGAATGAGCCTCAACTCGGCGTGAGTAGAATCGGTATCCGATTGCAAAGGTAAAGAAAATTATTGGAAAGTTGTATCGTTTTCGCTCACTTTTTTTACTGAGGACATTGAAAAAAGTAATTGTGAGGGGGCACAAAGAGAACTAAACGAGAGAAAAGCAGTCAAAAAGGGATGCGATTACTCGCACCCCAAATATTTATTTTGCGTCAATGTATTCCATATTTTTGTGTCATGACACAGAAATTTTCAGTTAAAGGACGGAAAAACAACTGTTACAACTGTTGCAGAATCATAAATAAGGCACGGATTACGCAGAACCGTGTAACCAGCGTAATCCGTGCCTAAAAGTCATAAAATATCTGTGTCCAAATTCATTAACCGAGCAGCTTCTCCGCCATCGCCTTGCCCAATGCCTCGCATTGCGCCTTGACCTCTGGCGTAATCGCCTGCTTCATATCCACAGGCTCACCCACTACCTCGTAGTGCAATCTTGTGTCGTTCCACTCCTGAATCTTAGCCACCGCCTTGCTTGCCCAGCAGTGAGAGCCATACCAACCTAGGAGGTGGTTCTTGATGTCCTTGTTGGCAAGCTCGGAGAGGAGGACTTCCATCTCGTGATAAAGACCGGCATTGTAGGTAGGAGCACCCACAATCAAGCCCTTATAACGGAAGATGTCACGGAGGATGTAGCTGTGATGCGTCTTCGAGATATTATACATCACGATGTTCTTTACGCCAGCCTTGCTTGCCGCACGTGCGATAATCTCAGCCATACGCTCAGTGTTGCCATACATCGTGCCATAGCAGATGACGAGACCTGGCTCCGTCTCATACTTCGACATCTTATCATACATGCCGATGACCTTCTCGATATGCTCATGCCATACTGGTCCGTGGGTAGAGCAGATGTAATCCAACTCCACGCCAGCCAACTTCTTCAAAGCATTCTGCACAGGCACGCCATACTTGCCCACGATATTGGAGTAATAGCGCACCATCTCCAACCAGAAGGTCTCGCAGTTGATTTCTGTATCAATGATGCCACCATTCAAGGCTCCGAAGCATCCGAAGGCATCGCCTGAGAAGAGCACCTTGTGAGCAGCATCGAGCGTCACCATCGTCTCTGGCCAGTGAACCATTGGGATGAGGACGAAGCTCAGCTCATGGTTGCCTAGGTTCAAGGTCTCACCATTCTTCACCTCCACCACATCGTCGGTTACGCCATAGAAGCCCTGGAGCATACCGAGCGTCTTCTTGTTGCCCACAATCTTGATGTTAGGATAATACTTCTTGATGAGGGCGATGGAGCCACTGTGGTCAGGTTCCATGTGGTTGATGATGAGGTAGTCGATAGGACGGTCGCCGATGACCTCGTGGATGTTCTCCAAGAACTGGGTGAAGAAGTCCACCTCCACGGTATCCACCAGTGCCACCTTGTCGTCGTCGATGATATAAGAGTTGTAGCTCACTCCGTTAGGCAAAGGCCAGAGGCCCTCGAAACGATGCTTGTTGCGATCGTTCACGCCTACATAATAAATCTTGTTTGTAATCTCAGTCATAGTTACTTCTATAAATTCCCATCTATTTATTTCAATTCTTTTTTCTTCTTCTCTCCGAATTCCTTCGACACATAGTTGTAGATGTCCTTGCAGCACTCGCTGGAGAACTGCTGTGCCGATGCCAGCAGGCTATCCCATTGTGCCTCGGTCAGTCCTCGGTCGATGTCCTCACGGGTGATGCCGTCCTTGATGAGTCCGAAGACGAAGCCAGCATTGAAGTTGTCGCCTGCGCCGATGGTGCTCACCGTCCGGGTCTTCTCCGAAGGATAGCTCTTGGCAAATCCATTCTCGGCACGAACCTCCACTGGCTCTGCTCCCTGGGTGCAGATAAACTTCTTGCAATAGAAGCTGATCTCGGCATTATACACCTTGTCAGCCTCAGGCTTCTTGTAGAGGATGCCAAAGTCCTCATGACTGCCACGCACAAAGTCGGCAAACTCCAGGTTCTCTATCAGATTAGGCGTAATCTTCATGATGTCGTTCTGATGAGAGGCACGGAAGTTGACGTCATAATAGAGGATGGCTCCGCGCTCCTTGGCGTACTCCAGGAAGCCTGCCACCTGTGGGCGAACCACTGGGTTGAGGGCGAAGAAGGAGCCGAAGAGCACGATGTCGTTCGGTTGGATGTCGGGAGTGGCAAACTCCAGTTGGTCGTGCGGATGATCCTTGTAGAAGATGTAGTCGGCATTGTTGTTGTCATCGAGGAAAGCCAACGACAGCGGCGACTTCGAGTCGGGGAAGATGCTCACGTTGTCAGCATCCACGCCATTGTCTCTCAAAAACTGAATCACGTATTCTCCGATGCGGTCGTTGCCTGCCTCACTGATGAAGGAGGCGTTGACGCCCGAACGTCCCAACGAGACGAGGGCATTGAATGACGAGCCGCCCGGTACAGCCTCTATCGGCTTGCCGCCCTTGAAGATGATGTCAAGCACGGTTTCTCCTATT
>ERZ1026866.370-NODE-370-length-27394-cov-3.868503_pt1 | contig 27394 bp, 23 predicted proteins | sample MGYA00380163_ERZ1026866 | MGnify/ENA primary metagenome ERZ1026866 (study PRJEB33269, sample SAMEA4719799) | human gut metagenome | biome: human-associated habitat; feature: organic feature; material: feces | place: Cameroon | collected 2013-10 ...
CGGGGAGGAATCCAAGGCGTTCACCGGCGTGAAAGCCGAGGATTTCGCCTCCCAGCTGACAGACCTCACGACGATGCTCACCATGGACAGGCATGCGCGTATCCGGCAGCTGGAGCAGAGAATCGCACCCTTCCTTGAGCAGATTGAGGTTCTTAAGGCCGGCGGCGACGTGGATCCCATCGAGGGGGGACAGGTCGAGGAGCGCCTCCAGCATATGTACGACATCGTCACGCAGATGCCGACCGCCATCCGCCGCACCCGCGACGCGGAGAAACGCGCCATCGAGGAGCTCGCCGAGACATATCGCACGGGCAGCATGACCGCAGCCGCCTCCGTGACAGGGTATACGGACACCTTCATCGAGCGATTTGAGACGAGCGATGACGGCAAATCCTACAGGCAGGCGACCAATACGCTGTTCGGGTTGAGGGATGCCTCCCATCTCAACACCCTCAGACTGATGATCGCGAGCGCCGCGCAGCCGACCGGTACCGTCCAAGGGCTCCTGGACGGTATCGAGTTGCGCCTGGGCGATATCTTCACGGAGCTGCGGGGCGTGCAGGAGGTCTTCGTTGAGGGCATGGCGGTGTTCCAGCGCGTGTCCTCCCAGCGTGAAAACGCCCGCTGGAGAACGGAAATCGAGACGCTCGCACGCGCGACCGAGTGCTTCAAGGCGTGGACCGCCCGTACCAAGGGGCGCAATCCGAAGTTTCCGATAACCCTGCCCTACGGGTGCCGCGGCAACATGTGCTTCTATCCCAACGAAGCGGACTTGGATTTCGGGAAGACCCGTCCCGCGCCGCTTGGCGTTTCGCAAGTCGACGAGGAGTTCGATGTGGGCAGGCAGATTGACTGCGCGAGGAAGGCGAGCTCGGGTAGCGCGAAGAGGATTTTGATGAAACTCATGGTCCATGCCGTCCCCGATGGGGACGGGATCGTCGATCTCGCCTCCGGGTTCAACGCCTTGGAGCGGCCCGACAGACTCGTGCAGGACATGGCCGCCCTGTTCTGCAAATTCGGAAATGGCTCGCCCATGGCTGGGAACCTGTGGCGGTCGGTCGATGCCGACGGAAATGAAATCGTCTTTATGTCGGGTGAGCTGAATGTCCCTGTAGATGAAATCAGGCATTACCTGGACGGGGAAGGGGAAAGCGAAAATGAGTGAACTGGTGAACGACTTCGCGTGTTTCGAGGGAGACACCTCCGATATTCCAATCGACATCAGAAGGCTCGCCGTGCGGCTCAAACGCGGGGCGACGATTGATTACGGCAACGATGGCGAATTCGATGCGCTTATCGACAATGCCGACGATGTCAGGAAGAGCCTAAACGCCGATTTTCTCGATTTGTATATCGACGAGGAGAACCGCGTCGCCTGGGCTGAGGCCGTCGATGGTGAGCGGTCGTATCTCAAAAAGCCCGGCCTGCAGGCCAACAACGTCAGCCTATTCCTTGCGGCTGCGACGGCGCTGTTGGAACGCAGGCAGGACGGGCACGAGAACCCGGCCGAGTGGGTGACGACCAAGACGTCTCTCAAGGAGAGATTTACCAAGGTGAACGCGAAACTCGAGGGAGACGGGCGCGGCAGTGTCTCTTCGGCGTTCGATGCGGCATATCGCGCGGCACGCCAATGGCACTGGATAGACGACACCGGATGCGGTGAGGACCGCTGCAGGGTCACGCCGCACGTTGCGGCACTTATCGAGAGAGGGTTCGCGGTCGAGCTTCTGGCCGCCATGAACGGGGATACGGAAGGGGAGTTTGCCGATGCTGAATGAATCCGGCGTTTCAATCATCAATGACTACTGGCAGGTCGATACGCTCAAGATGGTCAACTGGGGCGTCTACGATGGCGGGAACCCTCCTCATACGGTGGAGTTCGCGAAGGGCGACGATGGTTCGCTCACGATGGTCACGGGTAATTCGGGAACCGGAAAGTCCACGATCCTCGATGCCCTTATCACCCTGCTTTTCAAATCCGGGCGCCAGATGAACCAGGCTTCATCGCAGGGTCAGGAAAAGGACAAGCGAAGCATCTATAGCTACGTCCGCGGCTATATCAACGAGACGGAGGACCCCGATACGGGACGCAATGTCGTCAGCTATTTCCGAGGAACCGCCGACGATGGGACCAAACTGCCCGTCTGGTCGGCCATTACCCTCACCTTCTGCAACGCGAACGCAGGACGCCTCACCCTCGCCGGCTTTTTCTACGTGCGGGCGGGAGAAACCAAGAACGCCACGAAAATCTGGGTTCTTTCCGAAGGCGAGATAGACCCCCGACTCGCCGAACGCGTGGCCGACCATGCGTTCTCGCCGAAGCGCATCAGGGAAATCTATAGAGACGCCCTTGTGGTTTCCGACAACAAGGAGGATATGCGCCGCAGGTATCACGACATCGTCGGCATCGACGAGCGCACGGAGAACCTTCTGTACAGGATCCTGACGGGAGCGGCCGAGTCAGACGTTACCAAGATTTTCCGCAACATCGTCCTCGACAGGCCGCGCACCATCGAGATGGCCGCCTCCCTGGTCGCGCTTTACGACCAGAGCCGCGAGACGATCGAGAGCTGGGACGGCAAGGTGAAGAAGCAGCAGGCGTTCGATCGCCTGCGGAAGCTCAGCGGCAAGTACGATAAGGCTCGCCTTGAGGCGGCGCCATACGGCACGATTGGCACCGACAATGAGAGCGCCGGGGAGGTGGACGGCATCCGCCGCTGGCATACAAGACGGTTTGTCGGCATGCTCGACGGGAAGATCGATGCCCTCGAGGCGGCCTGGCGGAGGGCTCAATCCGATATCTCCCGACTCCAAAGCGATTTCGAGCTGGCTGGAAGGAAATACGACCAGGCGCAGAAGGCATTCAATGCGGCCGGCGGTTCCACGCTCAAGGAACTCGATGCGGAGATCAAATCGGCAGCGGATGCGCTCGTCGCGAAAAGGGGAAACGTCAAGCGCTTGGGGGCCTTGTTTTCAGAGATCGGAGAGGACGTACCCGCCGAGGAAGACGGCTGGAATAAATGCTTATCAGACCTCAGCGAAAACGATGCTTCCGCCGAGGCGCAGATCTCTCAGCTCGAGGCGAAGATTGAGGCGCTTCAAATCGATTTGGCATCAAAAAGGACATCTCTTGATGATGCGAAAGGCGACCGCGATCGCGCCGAAAAGTTACGCACGCGCATCACGGCGAAGATGGAGAAGGCAAGGCAGGTTATCTCCGAAGCCACCGGCATATCCGCAGACGGGCTGCAGTACGCATGCGAGATGTTCGATGTGCGGGATGAATACGCCCGCTGGCGCGGGGCCGCGAACCTCGCCCTGATTGATATTGCCGATTGCCTGATTGTCGACGAGGCGGACAGGCGGGATTTTCTGCGCGGGATTGAGAAACTGCCGGCAGACTCCATCGGTCATCGCTGCCGCTACCGTTTCGCTGATCCGAAAGCCTATCAGCTGCCTGCCGATACCGATTCATCCAAGCTGTCGGGGCGCGTGAAGTACAAGGACGCATCCTTCGCGGGCTTTCTCTCGGAGCTGATTTCATCGGATGAGTACGATTGCGTATGCATTGATGGCGAGTTCGGCGAATCCGTTGACCGCCGCCAGCTGAAATCGGACGGTATGCTCCGCGATGCCGATGGGGGAGAGCACGGCTATGAGAAGGTTCCGAGCATCATCGGTTTTGTCGACGAGGCGGAGCTGGAGCGCCTAAAGGGTCGCGTGGAGAAATTGTCCGGCGAAGTAACCGAGCTCGCGGTCTCGCTGGTGGCGGACCGCACCGAGAAGAAAGTCATCGAGGCCAAGCAGCGCCTCTACGCCCAGATTTCCGAGATGCCTTTTTCGGATGTGGATACCGCTACGGCTGAATTTCAGCTGGATGCGCTCGAGAGGCAGAAGGAGAGCCTCGCTGCAAGCGAGAGGCTCGAGGAGCTGCTGAAGGCCTTGAAGACGGCCGATGACGAGCGATTGGATGTACATGAAAGACTGTGTACGGCGCAGGCCCTGCTCACGGATTCAAAAACGACCATGAAGGCGTATTCCGCCTGCCGCGACGCGCTCAGGGTCCAAATCGAGCGACGTACCGACCTGCTGGACCCCGCCGATGAGACCGTTGAGATTCTGAAACAGGTCTACCGATCGAGAGATGATGGCGCCGGCTTGGATGAACATAAAGGCGCTGGGAAGCTCGAGGCGTACGCCGATGAATGCGCAACCGCGTTTATCGAGGCCTTCCGCGACAAGGCGGGGGCGGCGCAGGCGAACGCTGCTGCGGCATGCAGGGCGGTGGAGCGCGAGATGCTGTCGTGCAAGGAGAGTTTCGGCTCAACCACCCCTGAGCTCGACCACGTCGGCACCGACATCCGCGACATATCGGCATATCTTTCGATTGACCTTTCCGGTTCAGAGCAGGCCCTAATCGACATGTTCGCGCAGAACCTGCGAGGATCAACTTGGCTTTCAAGAACTTCAGCGAGTGCGAGCGCGAGTACGAGAATGACGTCTTGGATGCCTTCGCGACGGCATCCTGAAGCGCTATCCGTTCCGCTCAGACGGTGCAGCCTTGGAGATTAAACCGACGTTCAAGAGGAATACTTCTTCCTATAGGGCCGTGCGCGAGATGATCAAGTCCGTGGTCACGGACGAGTACGACAACGCCTCGAACTACCGCTCGATGCCCATCGAGGACCTGAGGCGCAAGCTGGATGAGATCGGGACGGTGATTGACTACCTGCGACCGGACAAGATGGGAAACCCCTCGAAAGTCGTGGACAGCCGCCAGCGTCTAAGCGTGAAGGTCACGGTGGGCGAGGGGGATAGCCTCGAGGTCATCAATGCCGCTGCGAGCATGAACGGCGGCTACCGCGAGAAGGTCAAGGCCTTCATCCTGTCCGCCGCCCTGTTCTACACGCTGAAATCATCGGCGGACCAGCGCCCGCTCTTTGCTCCCATTCTTTTCGATGAGGCGTTCATCAAATCCGATATGGATACGACCCAGACGGCTATCAGGGCGATGCTTGGGTTCGGGTTCCAGTTATTCATCAGCTGCCCCGATGGCAAGCAGGCATCGATTCTTCCCATGACCGATACGGCATGGTTCGTTACACGCAGGGGCCTGGAGGCGTCCGCCTGCCTGAACAAGGCTGTGCGCGTCCACGAGATGATGGGGGAGTAGGGACATGAAAACCGTGACGGACATTCAGGGGCTGCTGGGGAGCAAGTTACTCGGCGATGCCCGAACCGATTTTTCGATTTGGAACGTGTCACCCGACAAGTCAGACCCATACCCCCTGAAGATTTCCCTTGCCGCCCCATCGGGCAGGAAGCTGTCCGAGGCGGTCGAGCGATTTTCTGCATGGAAGCAATCCATCATGTCGTTCGCGCAGAGGATGGGCTGCCCAGTCGCCCTCGAGAACCGAAAGGTTCCGAAGACGGCGGCCGTCATCGCCGTCCCCGTATCGATTGAGGTCCCGAGCGCAGACACCGCGATCGCAATCGTCGGTACCAAGGCGAGAAGCGCAGTCGCATCCTGCGCGGAGCGCTGGGGGCGGCTCCGAGACCGCGCCTTTGCGCCCGAGGCGGTCGCCGAGTTCATCTGGAAGACTCGGATGCGTTCGGATATCGATTTCGACCTGCTCATCGCAGCCGCCGAGTGGGCGAGAGTTCATGAGACGGCGGGCATGACGCCCCGTGAACTGCCCATCCCCGACATGCAGGGAAAGCTGCTGAATCCGAAGGGCGACCGCGTGCTGGTCGCCCTCCTGGCGGGCAAGCTGGATCTCGGTTTGCGGGACCGCCCCAAGAAGGTCGAGCTGAAATACCTCGATCCGGCGGCACCGATGGGATTTGGGCTTTGCGTCCTCGGCACTCGGGATGAAAGGGATCTCGCGAAACCGCCCTATCCATGCCGCCGCGCCATCATCCTCGAGAACAGGGACACGTTCAATTCGTTTCCGATGACAGGGGCATGTGCCTCTGCATCAGTTGCCATCTTGGGCAACGGTAACGCGGGCCCCACGGCCGTCACGCAGATTCCGTGGCTGGCGAAAATCCCCGAAATCTATTACTGGGGCGATATGGATAGCGATGGGCTGGAAATTCTCGCGCGATGCCGCCGTGAAGGTTTATCTTGCAGAAGCCTACTCATGTCCTACAGCGACTTCATGAGATTCGAGAGGTATGGAACCACTTGGTCGAAAACCAATATGCTGATTAGAAGCCGCCCCGAGAATAGGGAACTTACCGAGTTCCTTACACCAGGAGAGAGGGAGCTTTACAGTGCTCTTTGTGCAGGAGAGCTCTCGAAACAGCGCATCGAGCAGGAGAAGATTCCCTATGTCGAGGCTCTATTCGACATGTAGCCGTCCACGGCAATAAAAAAGGGCGTGGCCGCCAAGCAGCCACGCCCTTTTTATTATCTGTCCAAGCTCTAATAGTTCGCCAGATGTTCCGCGGCGTCGAGCATGGGCAGGCCGATGCCCTCCATGCCGTAGCGCATCGACCGGGCCTCATCGGTCTTCTCCTCGCAGAGCGAATCGAGGCTCTGCTCGCAACCCGGCAATTTGTCGGGCTCCATATACGGCGCGGCCTCCATGGACACGATCAGCTCGATGGTTTCCCGGTTCTCCTCGATGGCGGCGGGCAGATCGACATCCTCGATATCGCCCTCGAAACCAACGGGTCGGAAAGGTTTCAGGATGACCGAATCATATTCGCTCGGGTTTCGATTGCTGTTCGGGCAATAGAAGTAACAGGATTCACCATCGACCGTTACCGTACCGGTGATGAAATCGTTTTCGTTGTAGCTGTCGATGTCAACTTCGATATCCGGTCCCTGCGTGCGGGCTTGCTCTTTCGCCTGCGCCCGCTTGGCGATACGCGCCCGCTCTTCAGGCTCGAGGCCGAAGCGGTCGGCCATGGTGTCAAGAAGCTCTGGCACGGACTGCGTGCTGATGACATCGTGCCCTGCGAGAAGCTCGGCCAATCCGGCAAGGCTAACATCGGCGACGCGTGATTCTCCCTGATCGTCGGAAAAGGTTCCGCAGAGACCGATGGGGTCGATGGCCGGACCGCTGTAGGGGATGTCGACGACATTTTCGAAGCCGTGGAGCAGCTCCCCGTAGGCAAGCTCGGACGGGAATACGTTGAAGGTAGCCGACATGCGGTCGTACCTCTCATAAGGATCGTAATCCACGGTCGCGATGAGGAGGTTGAAATCGGGAAAGTAGCTGACCGTCTCACCCGACGTAATCTTCGCCAGCAGGTCTTCGGGATCAAAGGAGCGATTAGACCCACTTTTTGAATCGGCGAGGCCGTCCCGGCGCACATAGTCTCGAAACTCTCGATCGGATAGCTCATGTTCCAGATAGAAGCCGGCGGCATCGCGCATATCGGAGAGGGATTCAGTCTCGATAGTGGGGCTCCATGCGAACAGTTTGGCGATACTGCGGACGCGGGGGTCTACCGCAGGTTCGTTCCCATCGGCATCGCGTTTGAAGGTATCGAATACTGAGATAGCCTTATCCTGCCCGCCATAGAAAACGGTATCGTATACATAATCGCAGTCCTTGAAGAAGTCTCCGCTTGCGATTTCAGAGGGGCTGGCGTTGAAAATGGCGGTAGTTCGGTAATAAGGTCCTTCGCTCGGGTCGAAGCTCGAACTGACTACGAGTAGGTTGAACTCGGGAAAGAACGTCATGACATCGTCCTTGACGAGTTGCTCGAGAAGCTGCTCGCTATTCCTATAACCGTGCAGCCTGTACATATCTACTCTCCAATCACCGAATCATCATGCCTTTTGTCGACCAGCTCGTGATCTGCCGCCTCGGCGGCTTGCACGGCAGAGGCGACTTCGCTCCTGTCCTCGCACATATCGTCTAGGCTCTCACCGAGACCGGCGATATCATCGGCGAACCGCTCGCAAAACCCGTGCGCATCATCGAGATCAGCGCAGAAATGTCCGTAGCCACAGTTATGCCCGTCGGTGAGGACCTTCACATCGAAGCATGCCCCTTGGTCATAGGCGAACGAATCCCGCTTGACCTCGGTAATCTGGAACTCGGTTTTCACACCATCATGTTCCATGATGTACTCCTCAACGGGATAACCGAGCGCTTTCTCGGCATATCGCGGCTTGGAACACATCTCAGGGTTGTCCCACAGGTCATGGATGAACGCATTCTCATCGCCCTCTCGGTAGACGAACCCCATCGTCTCGAAGCCGTCCTCCGGTAGATAGAACCCGCCATCCATCTGAAAACCCGAATAGAGGTCCTCGCCCTTGTCAGTCAGCTGGCGCATCTCAACGAGCGCACGCCCATCGTGGTGCGCCCCGGTCACGAACAGCGACCCGTTCTCATCCCAGATTCCGTCTATTTCACAATCGGCGAAGATATTGTCCCCGCCATGCCAGTTAGGCGACGTATCGACTGCGTCCTCGAAGTTCTCGTAGACGGTGATTCCGCCACGCGGACCGTTATAGAGTCCGTTGCTGCCTTTGACGAGGATGGAGTTACCCCAGCTATCGTTGATTTTTTTCAGACTGGTTGACGCTACCGGAACCGAAGAACTCTCCGAGATATTTGGAAACCTCACCGAAATCGTCACCTTGTTCAGCATCGAATACGGTGCGCTGTTTGGTTGCAAGCTCGGCATGCTTCTCGATGACACGGTCGTTTTCCACGTCGAAGCCCATCTGCTCAAGAGCCGATGCGATGTACTTGCATTCATGCGCCTCATTAGCAAGCGTCGCGCAATATGTCTCGCTGCAAAGCTCGACATCGTAGAAGTTCTCGAGAGCCTCGATCTCGTCATCATCGAGCACTTGCTTCAGTGCATCCATATTCTTCTCACAGGCATCCGCCAGATCGTCCGCACGTGCATCCGATAGCCTGCGTCCGAACTCCTTGAAAAACGCCGCCTGCACCTCCTCGGTGCTGGCGCCGTCGGCGAATTTGTAGTAGTTCTCGGCCGTGGCGTACGCCGCGGTGGCGAGGCTGATTTTCTCCGCATCGGAATCGCTAAAATCGGGACCGCCGACATTGGAAAGGGACAGCGTTGCCTTTTTATCCCCGCGGCTCAAGTCGACCTCGATGCGGCCGTCGACTGCCCGTGCGGAGCAATCGACTGCGTTGATGATATCGAGCGGGTCTTCCGCGTCGATGAACGACTCGACATCGGAGCTGACATCCATGAGATCATTTCGACTGGCGTTCTCGAGCCAACCGATGATATCATCGATGTCACCGCGGGCTTCCTCGAGAAGATCCTCATTGCTGACGGCTACGAGATGCCCATACCCGTTGAAGCGATAGCAATCGGCATCCTGCCCGACAGCGCGGCTCTCGGCCAGGGCGGTCTTGGCGTCCCATCCGTAGACCTCGGCGACTTCATCCAGGGAATCGAACGTATCAAAACGCCCGTACTGGTTCGCAGCATCGTACGCTTTTGCGCAGCTAAGCAAATCGCTATCCGAATCGTTGAGCAAATAGTCTTTCAAACCCACGCGGTTCATAGTTCCTCCAGACTGTCAGATCGTATACACTCGAATCATCGCGCCAGCCACCTAGCCGAACCGCCTGCGGGACGAAAGTAGCCGCCGCGGATGCGAGACCAACTTCTACATATGCGTCACGTGATTTTAATGGGCACTACCCGCACGCCACGGTCGCTCGCGCGACCGCTCAAGCCGCGCCGCATTCTCATGCTTCACCCGAGTCTTCTTAGACCCAGATTTACTCACCCTTCCTTATATTTTTCTTCTCACCGACTGATTTCTTTAGTTGTCTTTCTTCTTATCTCTACACACCCACACGGCTACGCCGTTACGCCACTACAGAGCTACGCCGCCACACACAAGGCATCTAGAAGGCATCTAGCAAAGCAAACGGGGCACCCTCATCAGGCACCCCGCAGCAAAGCAGCTCGTTATTATTCTTGTTCTTGTTCATATCCAAGTAGCTCGGTAGCGCCTTATGCGCCTACCGAGCTACACGCAAAGCCGCCCCATCAGCGGGTCTGTTCGGCACGCCCCTCCAGCCCCTCACCAGCATCGAGCGTGGCCTCCTCGCTTTTCGCATCAAGCATCTCGTCAAGCGACTCGCCCGCATCGTGCGTACCAACCGCATCGCAGCATTCACGCTGGTTGTCCCACTCAAAGAAATCTTGAAGCGAGGGCTCATGGCCGTGCTCGCGCTCGTAATCGAGCGCCCAGCGTGCCTGCTCGCCCTTATACTGCCAGCCGGAGATCGTGAAGGATGCCATAGGGGCAGTCACGCCTGCAACCTCAGCCGCGCGGACATCCTCTTTCAAGCCTTCGAGGACATCTGCGGGAATCGAGAATAGACTGCGTCCGACGCTCTCGACCTCGGCAACTCCGTTCTCCACCACGGCGTACGTGATGTCGGAGGGAGAGAACTCGGCTTCTGAAAGCCGATGAAGATCGATGACGGCATCATCGACCCCATATTCGACTTTCCAGAGCGTTTTCGCAGGCGGCACGATGAGCGCTATAGACCTTAAAGGCGAGGTCGTCCCCGCACTTGCCCCAATCGGCGCCGTCACGGGAAAAGGGGGTCTCGGCCTCGATTTGGTCGACGCAGCTGAGAAGTCCGTCTCCACCCATCAGGAAGTAATCAAGATTCCCCTCCGGACCGGACGTGCGTTGCACGGCAAAATACGCTTGGCACTCCGAAGACCATTCTCCCTGATCGTCCTTAGGGAACATGATTTCATCCAGCGCGTTGATTGCAGCGGTGAATACGGCATGCGGAATTGCAAGTTCATCCTCTTGGTATTCGGGTCGCGCCTTACCCCCGAAGGGGACGAAATCGTCCATTTTGTTTTCAGGCTGGCTCATGGCAGGTCCTTATCGTCGCAGTTTGTCATCGCATCCATATTCACCGCATACGGTCTGCCGGCTCGCCCGCGGGACGAAAGTAGCCTCCGACCGGCCAAGGCATTGCAGACGCCTACTTGTCTTCCCTGAGCTTGCCCGGCATGATGGTCAGCGGGAGCTCATCGCCGCACTTGAATTTGATTTTCACGGGGGTCTGCAGGTCATCGATATTCCAGATGGTGACGCCGCTCACGGTCTGCCCCGGCTCGACTTCGACGGACTCGGGGTTCCGGAAATTGCCCTCTTTATCGTACAGGGCGCCGAACTGCAGCGTCTCGCCGTCCTGCGATGCCGACAGCAGGTCGATGGGCGAGATTACCGTCTTCTCACTCGACTTATTTGTCAGGAGGAGGTCGCAGACGAGCACCTTCTGATCTCCGAGCGAGCCGGAGGAAGCTCCCGTCGCCGTCGAGGCGTCGACGTTCCAAGACCCGCTGCCTAGGCGATATCCGGTGACGCTGATATTTACCGAGGAAAGGTCGGGTTCCATACTCGCCGATTGCGGGATATTTGATTGCTCGTCCCGCGCGGGGGTTCCGCATCCTGTGAGCCCGCCGACCGCGATGCCGAAAGCGATGGCGACCGCGGTCGCGGAGAGAATTGATCGCTTCATGTCTTGTCCTGTCTATCTTGAAGGCCACTTGGGGCATGGCCGTTAACGAAATGATAGCACAGCGATAATCTAAAAGGCGAAACTCGGTGCATCGTTTTAAATCGCGCCTGTTGCTCGCTAGACAGCCCCGGCCAATATCATGCCGAGGATCACGCCGGACAGGTTGCAGGCGCAATGCGCGATGGCGCTCGAGGCGATTCCGTCGCGTTGGCGAAGGCCGCCCAGAACCAGGCCGCAGGCGAAGGCATAGGTCGATTGCACGAAATTGAAATGGAATGCGGCGAACAGCACTGCCTGGACGAGGTTCGCGGCCCAGAACGGAAGTCCTCGCCGCTCCAGCGCCGTCAGCGACACGCCGCGGAAGCACAGCTCCTCGGCAAGCGGGTCGATGACGGCGAGCCGGAGCAGGTAGGGGAGCGTGATGGCGACCGTGGCGCCCGTGTCGACCTTGGAGAGCAGGGCGATGGCGCCGATCGAGACGGCCTGCAACAAGATTCCCGCGCTGATGGCGGAAAGCACGGCGGGCAAATCCAAACCATGCCCCAAGCTGTCGATGCCGAGACACTGGGACCGATACAGCCGTATCGTGGCCATAAGAACGATTATCGATGAGATGGTATGCGCGATATCGTCGGGCAGCCCTAGAGAAAGGGTAGCCAACCCCGCAACGAAAAGCGAGATACCGAAAAGCGCGGGCGCGATAAAGGCATAGCGCAGAGGTATGGAATTGCCCATGGTATCGACCTCGTCTTGACTCAATTGGCTACTTCGCAAACAGATGCCTGCCGATGGCTCGGACACCCTTTGCTCCGATGATGACACCACCGATGGCAACCGCAGCGGTCGCGGTGAGCGCGACGAGGCCGAGCGCAACCGTGCCGCCGTCGATTCGAACCTCATCCGCAAGCGCTTCCTGGGCGATATAACCGGCAAACCCGAAGGAGCCCAGGCACGAGAGCCCCGTCATGACGGCACAGCGCTCCGCATCGTTCCACGCTTCGGTTCGAGGGCGGATGGAAAAAAGGAAGCCGTCTGCCAAATCAATCGGCTCTCCGACTTCCAGCCCATTGGACTCGAACAGGGGACGGATAAGACGGAACGCCTCCCCGTTCGTCACATGCCTCGTGGCCTGCGCCTTTCTGAGTACGATTACCGTAAGTTCATTCATGTCGCTCATGGCCTATCTCCTTAACCCAAATCATCGATGACGTTACGGATGCTGTACCTCGGTCGAGCTTCGTTCGGGAAGGAATACTTGAGCAGCGCGAGGGCTGTATGACGAACCGACATGCGCATAATCTCATTGGGGACAAGCGCGGTAAACTTGCAATAGCGTTTGACGGTTTCGTCCTCATAGGGCATAAAGCCTCGAACGATGCCGAAACGCACGCAGTCGGACGGATGCATGCCGTCGGAATTGCGTGTCAGCGGGGAGGGCTTGACGAAGGGGATCCGCTCGACGAGACGCGGGTTCCAAGCATATTCGATGCGATAGCCGCTCATCAGCTCGAAGATAGCGAGGTTGAAGGGGTCTCCGACGCGCCCGTCATCCGACCAGGCGCAATCATCCAGCAGCTCGATTGCAGTCCCGGCAGTATGGTATTCATCCGGCAGGTAATCGAGGACGAACGTCACGATGGCGCCCAAAAAATCTGCCGTCGCGTTGCGAAACAGGGAATCGCCCGTGAATAGGGAGTCGCCGACACTTTCACCATAGCGCTTGAGAACCCCGGTGATAAACTTATCTACCTCGGCAATCTCGGTCGGGAAGCACACCTGCCCGCTTCCGATAGATTCCTTATTCTTATTATTGTTCTTGTCCTCATTCATTTCCTTTTGCCCTTCTCATCGAACACGAACTCGACCTTGCCGGACTTGTCCGCCGCGAGCCTGAGCTTCGCGCTGAAATCCTTGCCCGCTTTAGACTTGAACCCGGCGATTTTCCCGGTCGTGCCCCCATCGAGCAGCTTCCCGAGCTGCGCCGCACTCAGCTTCTTACCTGCGACAGTCTTCCAGATTGCGAATCCGCAGCCCTCGGTCTGGACCCATTTGCCGTCCTCGCCGCGCTTTCCCTTGTTGGAGGAGCAGCTGCACGCCTTGGCCTTCGCGCCGCGGTCGATGACGTCAGCGCCGCAGCGCGGGCATTTCCCGATGACCTTGAAACCGGCAGAACCGAGATTGCCCAGCTTCTCGCCGTTCCGTTTCATGACCGCGAGGTCATGGACGACCATATCGGTGACGGAGTTCACCACATCATCGGCATCAAGCTCAAAACGGCCGACCGCCTCCATCTGGTTGAAGAGCTTCTCGGTGGCTTCAGGCGAGGCTATCTGGCATCCGTCGAGCAGCTTGTAGGAAACCGCACCGCAGTCGGTCAGGGACAGAGTGCCCTTCCTCTCCTTCATGAGGGCGCGGTCCTCGTCCTTTGTGATCTCGGCGAGCGTGCTGGTGCGGGTGGCGCCCGTGCCGACGTTGTATTTCTCGAGCCGCTTCGTGAGCCATTTCATGGTCGGTTTCTGTGGGCGCTTGTTGGCGCCCTCGAAGCAGAACGGAACGGCGGTCTTGCCGAATTCGGCTGAGTTCTCCTTCTCCGCACCCTCCTGGGCCTCCTCCTGCGAGGCATCGGAATCGAAAATCGCCTTGAAGCCACGCGATAGGGGAATCTGCGTCGACCCAGTGAACTCGGGGAAATCCGCAACATGTGCCTTCACGAGCTCATACTCATAGTCCTCAGCGAGCATCGAAAGGTAGTTCTTGGCGAGCACCACATAGATATCGCGGGCGCATTTGCCGTATTTATCGAGTGCATCGAGGCTGGCGGGGACATTCACGCCGGGTCGGTTGGCGCCGTGCGCCCCGCCTTCCTTGACATGAGTCTTGCGGGCGGTCCTATGGGAGCAGACGGACGGGTCGACGCCGACGACCGCGCAGATCCTATCGACAAGGGGCAGCAGCTCGTTGAATTGCTCCGGCGTGATCTGCTTGTCCTCAGTGCGAGGGTAGCTCACCACCTGGTCCTCATACATCTTCTGATAGCACGCCAGCACGTCTGCGGGCTTATGCCCGCGTCGCGCGAGGATGCCGGAAAGCCCCGCGAGGTCGAGCAATTTGCCGGGTACGGTATGCTTCTTTGTCCTGGAGTCCACGATCACGCGCGATTCATGGAGAGGACTCAAATCGACCTTATCGGCGGAATCGAGGCGCCACCCGTCCCCATCCTCATAGGCGCGTGCGAAGACGTTGCCGTTCTCGTCGCGGAAACGCGCCTCGAAGAACGGCTTCTTGACATAGCCGTTATACGCTTCGAGCTGGTCGCCCGTGAGTTTCACCATGACCGATTTCAGACGCCCCTCGCGCACGACCGTGCGGAACCCATGGTCTCGGGCGATGCAGGTCGCGGCACGCACGAACTGCATCGATGCGAGGTCCCAGCGCTCGCGCACATGGGCCTTGACGAAGTCACCGTCCTCTTCCATGGCACCGAGGGCTTTGCGTCCCCTGAAGGCCTTCTGGACGCTCGCGGGGGCCTCGTCGGTGAAGTACATACGGCTGGTCTTCCCGCGCCAACCGCATTTCTCGAGCGCCTCCCATGCCAGAAGCTCGCCCTCGCCGGAAGGGTCCACATCGGTCGCGATGCAGACCTCGTCCACTCCCGAAAGTTCGCGCTTCAGCTCCGAGATGACATCTGAGCAGCCTTTCAGCACGCCCTTCTTCCAATCGAACTGCGCGAGGTTCCACGGCAGGCCCGCAAGCGACCATTTCTGCATGGCTTCGGCCTGCTCGGCGGGAACCTGCTTATCGGGCGGCAGCAGCCCCATGACGTGTCCCCTGAGGGCGCAAATCTTATATTGCACGCCGGCGTACGAGCCGGAAGCCCCTCCGAGGGCCTTTGCGAAATTGCGTTTAGCACTCGGCTTCTCTGCGAGGATGAGGATCATTGCGGCTCCTTTCTTGGGAGGGGAGGACAGTCATAGCGCTTTTGTTTTTCCACTTGGAATCGATTTCCCGCGCCCTCAGCACGGCGCGGAGCATTGGCCCCTCATCGCAGCCCATGAGCCAGTCGCAGGGTACGCCGAGGACGAGGGAAAGCCGAAGGATGCACTCATAGTTCGGAAGCCGCGTCCCCGACAGGTACTTCTTGAAGGAGTCCTTGCTGATGCCGCAGACGCGGCCGAGTTGATACAGGTTCTCGTATCCGCACGCCTCGGCGGCCCTGCGCAGGCGCACCTTGAAGCGGGCCTTGCGCAGGGTGACCGTGCGGTCGGTATCGGGATCGGTCGCGACCATGACCATCAGCCGCCCAAAACGCTACGGGCAATCTGGGTAGATTTAGCTAAAGTCATGGCGAGAACCAAACAGGCGGCGACAACCTTGACGAGTGTCGAGAGTACATTCGTGACCTCGATGATGTGACTCGAGCTGTTGCCGAGAATCGACACGACGATATAGGGGAAAAGGTAGAGCGTGACAACCATGACGACACCGGCGAAGCAGAGTGCCAAGAAGTTTCTGATATATCCCCAACCCCAGCTACGGGTTTCATCGAAACCCATGAGGGCGAAGGGTATCGGTGCGAACATCGCCATGACGTAGATTTCAATCGCACGTCCAAGCATCATCGCATATGAAATGACGATGGCGAAGTTGCCGAGAATCCAAGCGAGCAGACAAGCGAGGAGGGCGCCGATACCATCAACGATTGTCGATCCGTCTCCAAACTTAATCAATTTATCGCTGGCAGCCCATGCGCCAAGAGTTTTTGAAGGGTCTCCGTATCCTGAGGCCGTCTCTGAGGCCTTCTTGATCACGTCAAGAACTAAAGAGTAGAAGTCCTGGACGATGCCGACGCCGTGGCGCACCATATACATCATGATTGCGCACCACACGAACAGCGAGAGTACCTCGCGGACGGAAGGCATCATACCGCCGCCTTGGTCCATCTTCTTGGCAATTTTAAGAAGCTGGAGGAGCATGCCCATGGCAAGGAGCGTGGCAGCGATGGGCTTGACTGCGGCATCGGAAACAGAGCTTACGAGGTTTGAGGCGTTAAAACTTCCTCGATAGCCTCCAAGCATGTTGTCGAAACCATTGAGCAAATCGGAAGCGGAGACGCTGTCGGCGATGATTTTGAGAAGACCCTTGAGGATTCCGTCGCACAACGGTTCGATAATAGTTCCGTTGAGGACGCTCACGATACCGTTGATGACGGTTTCCCACGCGTTGCTTGCCATACCGAGAATGTCGTCGATGAAGTTAGCGCTGGCCGCAGGGGGGAAAGCAAGTGCGAGCAGGATGGCGGCAAAGAGAGTCGCAGCGAAGACGGAAGCGAGCCGACGCGCACTCGGGATCCTGATGCTTTGAACAAACTTGACCGTTTCTGTCGTAGCGTCAGAAACAAGGTTCTTTGTCCTGTTTAGAAGACCCTTTTCGCGCGCAAAGCTGAGCGCCTCGCTGCGCAGGGCGCCGTAATCGTTGATACTGATCGTTCCATCTGACGTCATTGGACATCGGCCTCCTCGAACTCATGAGTGTCCGTATGGTAGATGACGAGCATGCTGGGGAGGGAATCCTCTGCCGCATTCGTGGCGTTCTTGATGCTAAATGTCAGGGTGCGGGTGGATTCGCTGAAGTTCTCGATGAGCGTGCCGTCCCACGTCAACTCGGTCGTGGTGGAATGGTTTGCGAGCAGGTATTCGATAACGGAACGCTTGAATTTCTTAGTGTGACCGTCGATGGCCTGCTTGAGGTTCTCGTCATCGATTCCGTTGATCTTGACGTCCTCGGCGCAACGGATGTTCGAATAGCCGTTCTCGTTGTGGAACATATCGCACTTGAGCTCGAAGTATGTGTCGTTGCCCTCGCCGGTGAGAGCTGCGGGGTCCGTCCTGCTGAGGGTCATGATGTGGTCTTTGCCCTCGCCGTCGATGACGGAGAAGACCTCCCAGCTTAACGCCCCGGTCTGGTCTGCGGCAATGGAGTTGACTGCGGTGATGGCAAACGTCTGCTTCTTGGTCTTCACCTTGTTGCCTTCGTTATCGGTCTCACCGTATTTTTCGGTGATGACGCCGTCCTTGACGGTCAGCGAACCGCTTCCGTCATTTGCCGCCCATTTCGATTGCTCGATCTGCTCGACGGTCTGCTTTGTCGCCTGGTCGTAGTCTTTGATGGCGGAGCGCTGGCGCTCGGTCAGCTCGGTTTTGGAAGCGGCTGTTTCCCCTTTTTGGGATTCCTGCTCGCCTTTCTGCTCAATCGCGGGTGATTCGCCGTCCGTGCCCGCGTTACCCTTCGCGACGCAGGACGTGATGCCGTTCATCGCTATGAAGAGCGCGATGCCCGCCGCCACGGCCACGACCGCGGTGTTGTTCTTGAGGAACTCTATGAATTTATCCATCCTGTCTCCTTTCCTCGATATGGGTTATTTCGAAAGGTCGACTCCGCCGATCCAGCCCCATTTGCAACCCGAGCCGGTTCCGTAGAAGCTGATGAACCTATCGAGCGACTTGACCGTGATGGCGCCCTCGTTGCTCATGACCTTGTTGTTGCCGATATAGATTCCGACATGGCCGTACAGCAGGCCCGGGGTTCCGGTGCCGCTATGGGACGAGTCGGCGATGATCATGCCGACCTTCAGCTCATTTCGGCTGGAGCTATGGCACCACGCATTGAACATGTCGCAGGCGTTGCCGCCGTAATAGCCAACGCCGGAGGCGCGGAAAACATTGGTAACCCACGCGGCGCACCAGTTGAGGCCGGGAGAGGGAGTCGAATAGCACATGTTGACGACGGTCTGCTGTCGGGCGGTTGCGCCTGCGATTTGCGGGGCGCCGGTGCCGGCGCCATGGTCGCCATCGCCTCCGCTTGATGGATTTGTCAGCAGCTCATAGTATCTGTCTGCCGCCTCGTAGCGGACCTTCAGGCGGGGGATGCCGGCGCCCTCCCAGCCGTAGCAGAACTGCCTGACGGCATCCTTCAGGTCCGTGGACGCGAGAAACGCGCGTTTGTTGCCCGATACGACGGTGCCGCCGGCGGGGTCGAGGGAGCGGCTGTCGTCGCCGTTGGGGCCGTGTTCCGACCTGATGGTGTAGGCGCGGCTCCAGTAGCCCCAGCTGTCGTGGTCCCAGAAGAAATCCAGCTGGACTTGGACTTCAGTCCAGGATTTTCCGATGGAATTCGCGTAGTTCACGAGGTTGGTGTGGCGGCTGTTCGTCCATTGGCACAGGCCGATGCCGTTGGCATTGGTTCCTCCGCCTTCTTCGGAGCCTGGTTTCATCCCGCTCTCGGCGTACATGTTGCCCATGATGGCGGCAATCTGCAGGTCGTCAAGCCCCTTCTCGCGGAAGAACTCAGCGACCTGTGTCTCGGTCTCGTTCATTCCTTCAACTTTCTTCTCGCTTCCTCCACCGCCGAATAGAACGACGATTAAGACGGCGATGAGGACGACGGCTAAGATTGCAATACCGGCGGCACCTATGGTTGCGATGAGCGCTGAAACGGCAGAACTGATGACCGATAGAATCGACTGTACAGCCGAAATGAGTGCGGAAGCGATTTTCGAACCGATGGAAGCCAAGGCGTTTCCGAGTCTCTGGAGCAGCGAGGCACCGCTCGAGGCCGCCTCGCCCGCGGCAGACTTCGCCTTGGCGATGGACATCGACCTGCGCTGCATGGACTTCGAGAACGCGGCACGCTGCCCCTCTTCGGCCGCCCGCGCGGCCTTCTTCTCCGCTTGCGACATGAGCTGCGACTTACTGCCGCCCTTTGCCTTGGCGCGGGTGCTCTTGAAGTCCTTGGCCTTGCTGCGGACGTAGCGGCCGGTTCGTGCCGCCTCATCCACCTTTTCCAGACCGTCGAAGTTGCCCTCCTCATCGAACGCGAAGACCGCCGATTTGGCGGCCTCGGCGGAGGAGTAGAAGAAGCCGCGGGCGCCGCCGGCCTTGCCGGCGACCTTGCTGGCTTTGATGGAGCGGCTTGCGGCGACGGCAGCTCGGGTCGTGGAGCGGATGGCCGAACCGGACACCGAGTCGTCTCCGATGGATGCAACGGCGGAGTTCACGAGCGCATTTGCCGCAGCGGATTTGAAATTCGCTGCGGTCTTGGCACGCTGCTCCGCCTTGGTGATGAATTCGGAGGCCTCCCTGTGGGCGGCGACCATCTCATCGGAGGCCTTGCGGACGTTCTCCTTTTCGGAGATGACCTTGCGGGCGGCGCTGCGGACGCTTTCGGGGGCATCTGAATACTTGGAGGCTGCGGCAGTCTTGTCGCCGGCGAAATCCCCGCCGCGAGGCTTGACGACATGTGTGCGCGAGCCGCCAGCCGCCTCGCGCTCCGTTTGGGTCATGAAGCCGAAGTCGCGTGAATCGGACACGCCGGCTCGCTCGATACCGTCGATACTGGTACCGAGACCGTCCTTGAAGCCCTCGGCCCTCGCGGCGGAATCGGAGAAGGCGGATACCTGGTTGCCCGAGCTCCATCCCGATGCGTCGAGCGTCTCCAAGGCATCCTTCTCGGCCGCCGCGAAGTCCTGCTTTGCCTCGGAATAGGCGGCCTTCGAATTATCCAGTTTCTCTTGGATCTTCTTGCTGAGATGCACGTCTTTCGCATGGCCGCCGGCGAACATGTCGGCGGATGCCCAAGATGAAGGGGAGGCTTGGTGCGGACCGCGGCCGAACGTCTCCGATACGAGATCGGTTTTTTCCTCTGTGGGGGCGCTGGCGGCGGCCATGGGGGAGGCTCCGCCAAAAGATTGCTGTCCCGCTTGCGGGGAACCCGAGTTCTGCCCGAGACCGCTCGTCGGCTGGTCGAATCCCGCACCTCCGGTATCGTAGGCACCGGAGAAGGCATCTCGGGCATCGGCCTGCACGGAAACGGCGGTACCCTCGATGAAATCTCGTGAACCTGCGATGCCCGCCTGCTTGACGCCGTCGATTGAGGTCATCATGTTCTGCTGCACGGCGGCGTGGCGCTCGGCGCCGTCTGCGAACAGGTTGCCAGAACCCTGCTGCTCCATACGGGAGCTGAAGGCAGAGGGAACCTGTTGAATGGGCTGGGAGGCGACGGTGGGACCGGTCTGCTGGGACAGGGGCTGGCTGGAACCCGGTCCAAAATTGTTCAAGGTCTGTCCGAATCCCGCCGTACCGGCGACTCCGGCATCGGAAAAGACGTTACGGGCATCAGCCGAGATATTATCGGCTAACGGAATGGCCGTATCGGCGGCGCTGGTTCCTGCGGAATATCCGGATCCAGCCGATTCGGTATGCCCGGAGTAGTTGGCGGCTTTGCTTGCGGCCCTTTGCATGCTGTCGTCGAAGGCTGCCGCCGCCTGGCGGTGCTTATCGGCTTCGGAGGACATGCCGTCGGGGCCATCATGCATTCCTCGCGCATTGATGTTGGAATCTTTGAAGCCGGAAGCGTCTGGCAAGATGTCCTCCTTTTTGAAATCAGCGGGTTTACGGTTTCGGAGTATCCGCCCGATAGCGGGTAGCGAAGCGGTAGTTGCCACAGCGGCAACTACCGGTCTTCACATTTGGCTAATCGTTCGGGTAGGTCTCGGAATCCTGCGTGCCCTGCTTAGGCTCGTTGCGCTTCTTCTTGCGGCCTCGGACGCGCTTGCGGCGGCGGAACTCGTCCTGAGGGGCCACGTCCTCGGCGGAATCACCATGCTTCGCCGCTTCCAGCGCCTCTCGGGCTTTCTTCTCGGCCCACTCGTTCGGGTCGGTCGAGAACAGCTCGTAGAGGTGGTTGTCGGTCGGGAACTCGCCCTTGATCGGGACGCGGGCGGAGCCGAAGACGAGAAGGCCCCAACCGCGCGGCGCTCCCTCATCGATGCAGGCGACCTCGAGCGGGGAAAGGCCCAGCGCGTCCGACCAGTAGTCGCGGTCCTCCTTGGACTGCTTCAACAGCATGATGAAATCGGAGTTCTTGACGATGGCGTTGGCGTCCTGGTTGCGGATCATGGATTCGGTTGACTGGGTGATGCCCGTCAGGTACATGCCGAACTTACGGCACTCGTTGGCGAATCGGCGGAAGTAGTTGAGCACCGACGGGTACTTGAACAGCGATTCCATCTCCTCGATGTACAGCCACGTCCTTCGGCCGCGGTCGAAGTTGCTGTACATGATGTTTCGCACCGTCTCGCAGAACGAGATCAGCGCGAAGACGAGCATGGAGTCGGGCACGTCCTTGAAGTTCAGGCCGACGGTGCGGGCCGTGAGGTCGATATCGGTGGCATGGTTGAAGAAGTTCGAGTAGCCGCTGACGAAGCGCTCGTAGCGCAGGGCGATGTTCTGCGCCATCGGCTCGGGCTGGCGCTTCAGCTCCTCGTAGAAGTCCTCGAGGATGGGCTCGCGGCCACCCTCCATGTTGTAGCGGCGGAAGATGTTCTCGACGCAGCGCTGGATGATGGAGCGCTCCTCCTCGGAGAAGACGGTCATGGTCTCGTTGGCGGCGGCTGCGGCCTGTGCGATCATGGCGTCCGCCTTGAAGGCGACCTGCGTGCCGAAATCCTCGGATTCGCGACGCTTGTCCATGCCGAGCGGGTTCAGGTGTGCATTGAGCCCGACGCCAAACGACGCATAGGTGCCGCCCGCATGCTCGACCAGCAGCTTGTACTCGCCGGCGCGGTCGAAGATGATCACCTGGTCGTCGGGCTTCGAGAGCAGCGTTCCCTCGATCTCGTTTTTGGCGAAGAATCCCTTGCCCGATCCCGTCTTGCCGGAGATGAAGCCGACGGGACTTGCCAGGTTGGCTCGGTTGCCGAACACGAGGTTGTTCGACAGTTTGTTCTGGTAGTACCAGCTACCGCCCTCCTGCTCGAGCTCCTGGGTGGCGAAAGGGACGAAGATGCACGCCTCCGACGTGGTGAAGGGTCGGGAGATCTCGATATGGTTGAGGCCGAGGGGCAGGATCGAGTTCAGGCCCTGGCGCTGGCGGTACTCGAGGGTCTCGACCTGCACGCCCGCAGAGGACGCGACGTCGAGGATCTGCAGTACCTGCTCGGTCAGCTTCTCGGGGGACTCCGCCCACGTGAAGATGAGGCCGGAGAACATGAATAGGTGCTGCTGCTGGCCTTGGAGCTGCGTCAGCAGGTCCTCGGTCTCCTCGCGGGAATAGCGCAGCTCGGAGGGCAGGATCGAATAGTCGTAGCCCTGCTGGACGGCCTTCTTCTGCTCCTCGATGGTCTCGGCGTCAATCCACGCGCGGCGGGTCTTGACGAAGTTGATCGCCTTGGCCTTCTCCATGGGCTGGAGGTACCAAGTCACCTCGATGGGCATCGACATGTTCACGAGGTTCGCGACGACTGTGTCCTCGAGGGGGGAGTCGTACTTGCGCATGACCAGCACCTGGCAGTACTTGTCGTCGACCTTGAAGTACATGTTCGAGCCGTCGGGCTTGAAGTTGATGCTCATCGGCGCGATGAAGTCCTTGGAGCTGTCGGGGTTGTAGATGGAAAGGTCGCGTTCATAGTCGAAAGTGAACTTGCGGTCGGGACGCAGAAGCGATTGGAGCACGGAAAGTCGCTGCAGGCCCGTCATCGGGGTGACGTCGCAGCGGATCTGCTCGAAGTTGCCGGTGAGGTCGGTATTGATGCGCGAGAAGCGCGTGCGTGCCTCGATGGGGTTGTTCGCGTGGATGCCGATCGTCATGTAGCGGGCGCGTTTGATGTTCGACACGCCCTCCGCGAGCTTATCGGAGAGTACCTCGTTCATCGTCTCGGCGTCCTCCCTGAGGACGTCGTTAGCTTGGCGCGACGGGTCGTAGAACTGGCGGTCGCGGATCTGGTCGTGGCGCAGCGGGGTGTTGATGACGGAGAACTGCACCGTGGTGTCGGCGGGGAAATAGTTGTAGATATCGCACATCGCCGCGAGGATGGTCTTCTGGTCGTCGTCGCGGGCGTTCTGATAGGTGATGTCGTCGAAGGAGAGGGTCTCGGAGTAATAGCCGTCCTCGACCTCGCAGATGCCGTTCTCGAACATTCGGTTGTAGCCGATCGCATCGACCACGTTCTTCGCGTTGTCGCGGCGGCGACGCTGCTCGGCGGTGAGCTTGTCGCTCTTGGAGCTGCGCTCCTTGAGCTTCTTGGTCACCTCGGCGGCGCTTTTGGCCTGCGTGCGCTCGGCCTCCTTCGCGGCGGCGCGGGCATCGCGGATCTCGTTGCGCTTGCCGGCGAGCTCGCGGTCGAGTTCTTTGTGAACCTTCTTGACATAGCGCTTGCGCTCGCGCTTGCTCATCTTCGCGTACTCGGGGTCGAGTTCGAAACCGACCTCGCCCGGCTTGCGGAGACCCGCGGCGAGCGTCTCCATGTTCTTGAAGCTCTCGTCCTTGTTAGCCATTAGTCGCTCCAAAAGTCTTCAATCTGTCTCTTGTTGGGGTCTGTGATAGTCATCGGCTCGAGCTGCCCGCCCGGCTCCCACATCTCGATGCCGTTCGTCTTGTAGAGCTTCGAGAGCACCTTGCCGGATGCCTTCTTGCGTTCATCGGCGTAGGCCTTCTCTAGGGTTTCCGCCTCGGCCTTGAATTCGCCGCGGTTGCTGGCGCTGACGTAGACCAGGCACTGCTCGTTGAAGTTGTGCGCGAGCCAAAGCGGCGCGAATTTCTCGAAATTCATGCCATGGGGCGTATAGAAGCCGAGCAGCGCGGCGGGGGCGGCAGCGAGCCAGACGAGGTAGATGACGTCGTTGATGTCCACATGGAACACGAACGTGCAGAGCATGCCGAATGCCAGGGCGCTGCCCACCGCCGCACCGATGCAGATGATCGTGCGGGCGGTGAGGCCGCCGATGACCTTGGGCTGATACTCGGTTACATCCTTGTGGACGGGTACCGACAGCACCTGTTTAGCCTCGCACCCAGCTGGTGTCGAGCGTGCCGAAGTACAGGGCTGCGGCCGAGACGATGACGCCGCCAATCAGCGTGCCGACGCCTGCGGCGATGGCCGCGCCGTTGCCGGATGCGCCGTTGTGGACGTTGATGCCGATGGTGACGCCGCCCCAGACGACCATGATGGCGCCGAGCATCTGGATGCCGCCCTTGAGCAGGGCGGTGATGTTGCCGAGGATACCGCCGGCGGAATCGAGCTGGCCGAGCTGGACGGTGGCGACGGCGAGGGCATGATAGATCGGGTTCATATGTGATCCTTTCAGGTATGTCGGCGCAAACGCGATAAATCGACCAAGTAGCTCAGAAATGCCTCATTGGTCCAAATGCGCCGAATGTGTTACTATTCCTATGCGCCGGAAGGCGCCAGGGTGAAGAGGTTCGTGAGAACCGCTGTCATCTCCTGTCTAGCGCACCCATGAACTGTTTGGGGCCCGCAAGGGAATGCAGGTAGGTCGTTCGCGGCCGGGGTGCGCGCCGCACATCAAGGCGTCGGGCCGTCTCTGGTCCGGCGCTTTTCTTTTCCAGATGCTTCGACAGGCATGCGATCCTCCGTACGGGGTACGGGCCGACGGTGCGCCGGCCTCATGGACGCCACGAACATACACGGCGCGCCCGAAACGCCCTCAGGTCTTGCCGCAGCGGCAACACGATGACGTTTACGCAGGCAGCGCATTCGGATAGGGGGCAAAAAGGGGTTCGGCGAACATCGTCGCGAACCCCTTGCACACAATTTCCTGAAGGCATCGGCCTTTATTCGGACTTGTCTGACTTGTCTGCCCATGGGGACTTGTAGTGCTTGCCGCCCTTGTCGGCTGGATACGGCGCGTCCTTCTGCCGACGCGCCTTCGCTTTCGAGCGGCTGGCGATGCGGGCGGATAGCTCGCGTTCCTCGCGGCGGCGCTTCTCGGCCATGTACTTCTTGATATCGAATCCGGGCGAGTCGGCCATCAGCTGATAGTTGGGATGCTCGGTCAGCGGGTACTTCTCGTCCACGATGGGGTTCGCGCCGTTGATGAGAACGACGCATTCCGTCTTGGGCAGCTTCGCGACCTCTGCGGGGTCGATGAGGGCGCGGCCGACCGTCTGGCCGCTCTTCGACCAGCTTCCCTGGCCTCCATGGCTCTGGGAGTAATTCTCCTGGAAGACGGTCTGCTGGCCGCAGGAATCGGAGATGAACTCGCAGGTGGACGTCGTACCCTTGTTCGCCTTGCCGCCGCCGAGGTAAAGGACGGTGTCGCAGCAGCCGACGATGGAATCCGCCGTCGCCTCGTCGTAGAGCTCGGCGAGCTGCGACTTGGCCTGCAGGATGACCGACATGGCGATATTGCGCGACCTCAGCACCGAGATGAAGCCGGAGATATCGGCCGGAAGCGACAGGGAGCGGTACTCATCGAGGATGAAGTTGACGGGGCGCGGCAGCTTGCCGTTGTACTTCTCCAGCGCCTTGTGGCACAGGACGCGCACGGTCTGGTAGACCATCATGCCGTGGAGGAAACCCAGCGTCCGCTGGTCGGTGTCATCGAAGATGGCGAAGATCGCGTTCTTCGAATCGGGGTCTCCGAAGCGCTCGAGATGCATCTGGTCCTCGCCGACGACGAGCTGCTTCACCTCCGCGGCGGTAAACGGCGCGAGGCGTGCGTTGCAGGTGATCAAGATCGACTTGAGCGTCTTGCCGGCGGCAGACTGGAACTTGCGGTAGTTCTCGAGTGCGTAATCCTCGGTGGGGGAGAAACCGCGCTTGCCGTTCTTGTCGATATTGTCATAGGGGCGCTTGTTGTCCGAGTGGCGGCAGAAGGAGGACGGAACCAAATCGAAGCGCTCGCCGTCCGCGCCGGTATAGACGGGAATCTCCTCGGGGGCGTCGGGGGAGGTGGGGTTCTGCGCAGCCCGCGCCTTTACCTCTGCATTTTTCGGCTTGCGCTTCACTCGGCGCATGCCGGTCTCGATCTCATCGAAGATGAGGTCGAGCGGGCTCTTGTAGTTCTCGTTGGACTCCGATGCCTTGGCCATCGACAGCAGCTTGAGCAGGCCGCCGATATGGTAATCGCGGGCGGGACAGTAGTCTCGCAGGAACGCGATGAGCGCCATATAGAGCATCTTCTCGGATTTCTCCCAGAACGGGTCTCCGGAACTCGACTTAGGCGGAGTCGTCATCGAGATGAGGAGTCCCGCGAAGGACTGGATCTCGAGGTCGGTCCTGACGTAATGGAGCGGGTTGTAGATCAGCGAACGGTCGGGGAAGAACGTGTTGAACGAGCGGATCTCGTATCCGTTATCCGTGAGCATGTTGCCGACGTCGAGCAGAAGGTCACCCTTCGGGTCCGTGATGAACAGGTCGCTGTTCATCTGGCAGACGTTCGGCTTCACGTAGTAGCGCGTCTTGCCGGCACCCGAGCCGCCGATGACGAGCACGTTCATGTTGCCGTCGTAGTTCATCGAGAAGCCCTCGCGGCTCCATGCACGGCCGGTGTTCTTGGACAGGAGCAGGGCATTTGATGCGCCCTGCGGATTCTTGTCCTCGATGAACGGCGCGAGTTCCTCGGGAGTTGCCCAGCGTGCGGAACCATGTTCCTCGCCGACGCGGGTGTTCTTCTGCCCGTAGACCAGGCACACCATGGCGAGCGCCCACGGGATGCAGGTTCCGAGCAGCATGCCGAGCATGCCCGCGTCGTTCACCAAAAGATGGAACGGCTGGCGTGCGATATAGCCCCACATCTCCGAGGGTGCGGCGGTGATGCCCTCAAGCATATCCGCATACGAGTAGGCGCAGTCGACGAATCTGTTGCCGAGGTAGGCGAAGGGGATGGTGGCGGCCGCGGCGGCAAGGAGCGGCGCCACTTCCTTCGTGACCTTCATTATCGGTTCACCGTCTCGAGCGAGACATCCTTCTCCGCCTGAGCCGCGGAACGGGATGCCACGAAGGCGGCCTCTTCGTTCTTATCGCTCATCAGCTCATCGACGTCGCGCTCCTTCATGCTGACGGGCTCGTAGTCGGGGTCGTTGTCGATATA
>ERZ1026866.371-NODE-371-length-27389-cov-26.831748_pt1 | contig 27389 bp, 18 predicted proteins | sample MGYA00380163_ERZ1026866 | MGnify/ENA primary metagenome ERZ1026866 (study PRJEB33269, sample SAMEA4719799) | human gut metagenome | biome: human-associated habitat; feature: organic feature; material: feces | place: Cameroon | collected 2013-10 ...
AGGTGTCCAGGATTTTGTCCGCATCCCCTAATCTTTGGAAAAGTGTGCGAAATTGCGTGATTAGTGATATACAAGATTATCTAGCAAGAGGAAATTTTTGTTCTGATATAAATTCAAGTATTTTTGATAGAAATATATCTGAATCTGAAATAGTATTAGCCTTAAATTACAATGGATTATTTGGAATTAATAGTATTAATGATATTCTTCAAGAAAATAACCCTAATGAACGGATCTTTTGGGGTATATATAAGTTCAAAGTAAATGATCCTGTATTATTCGATGATACTTATAACTTTATAAAGAATAATACAAAGGGTAGAATTGTTGAAATTTTACCAAGAGAAGACTACATATCTTTTGTTATTTCAGTAGAAGGAGAAATCTCAAAAGAAAATATACCTAGAAATTGTTGTATTCTTGAAAAATCTGGAAACAATTATACTGTGAAAATAACAGTTTACAAAAGGGATAATTCCGATAATGATGATGATATTATGTATGCTATTCCCTTCCATTTGTCATATGCTATGTCAATTCATAAATGTCAAGGTTTAGAGTATGATTCTGTAAAGGTAATTATTACTTCCGATGTTGAAGATAAGATTGATTTCAATATTTTTTATACAGCAATCACGAGAGCTAAGAAAAACTTAAATATCTACTGGTCAAATCAAACTCAGAGCAAAGTTATTTCAAATTTAAAAAAGAAAGAGATTGATCGTGATTATAGCTTACTAAAACAAATAATTAATAATAATCTTAAAATTAGTGATTTTTAAAGAGTTACTCTAGTGTCTTTTTATTCGAGGTTCAAGAATGTTACATAATTCTGTCAAAACTAAATAATCTCATTAATTAAGCTTACTAGGATATTTGATTTTATAAGTTCTTTTCATTCAATAAATATGACTAGAGTCGTTGAATGTTTGTTTAGATAAAGTTTTGATATAAAGTTTTTAAGAAAGCTTAAATTTGATGATTACAAATGGATAATTAATGCAATTAATACTCAATATGTTTGAGGTGGCAAAATGGACAATATAGAACTAGATAGTATTGATGTAGCTGCTTATATTGCAAAAGAAGCAGTTATTAAAAACTACTATATTGATTTAACAAAACTACAAAAAATATTGTTTGCCTGTTATGGCACATATTTGGCTGTTACAGGGAAAAGACTGTGCTCTGAACATCCAAAGGCATGGCCTCATGGACCTGTATTCCCAAGAGTTTACAATTTCACCAAAAAACACATTGATTTTATCCAATCCCTATTAGCGCTACCCAATACATTGCAAAATTCATTGACAAATGATGAATTAAATTTACTTGATAAAACTGTAAGGTTCTTTTCACAATATCAAGCCTATCAGCTAGTAAACTGGACTCACCAGGATGGAAGTCCATGGGATATATCAACTAATCATGGCAAAAATCTGCAGTGTGAGATAGGTGACAATCTAATATCTGACTATTTTAAAACAATTATAAAAGAGGATAGTAATGGACAACAAAATTCCTAATGTAGAATTTGATAAAGACAAAGTCGAACTTGGACCAAATACTAATTTATCAGTTGATCAGTTTGATTCAAAACAACGACAAATTGATCTATCAATTAAAAAGCAAAAGCATTTATTTTGGGTAATTAAAAATTTTGCCCTGGTTATAGGAGTGATATTTTCTTGGGCTACAGTGATTTGGTCAGTATGCTCGCTGAATCACTCAATGAAACATTATGTAGAGCTCATTACTCTTTACGAACATTCCCATGAGAAGTTAATCTTGTGGATGTATGGACTTTCTATATGCTCACTTACCGCATTGGTAATTACCTTGTGTTTAACTTTGACAAGGATCTTTGTGAGAAGAAAAAGTAAGGTTGTACCGAAGACTGCTATGACAGCTTTTCTAGAAGAGCTGAAAAGAAAAGAGTAATTCAAAGCTTTAATATTAGATTTTGCTGTCAAAGAGAAGGTTATGCTTAAAGAGGTAACTGATTTTACTATCCAATAAAAAGTTAAATTTGGCCGTTTGTAATCTTGCTTCAGTCTTTATTGGTTGCCTTGCAATAAGTTTACCTTGTTAAGGGAATATCTTATGAATGTTGATGTAAAACGAATTTTGACAAAAATTCATAATGCCTCTGAACAAGGTTCTCTTTCGTTCTTTGTTGGCGCTGGTGTTTCAAAGCTATCAGGGCAACCTTCTTGGTCAGAATTGTTAAACAACATAAAGTCAATTTGCGATGAAGTTGTAAAACAGCATTACGCTAAAAGAGATATTCCAATTAGTAATATAATCGATTCAGTCATTGTATCCAGAAAAAACTGTAATGCTGAAGTTTCAAAATGCAATATTAAGAGAAGAAATGTTCCTTCAAAAGATAATTATGCCAGGGCCCAGATCTTGTTTGATGCTTTAGAACTAGAACATTCAGAAGATAAATTTAATGATATTGTTAAATTCTGTTTTAATGATACTGCTGAAGAAAATGACATCCACGATAAGATAGTCTCATTAAATCCTTCTTCAATTATCACAACCAATTTTGATAATTTAATTGAGAAAGCTTGTAAAAGAAAAGCAGAAAAGTTTGTAACTGTAGCCTCAGATGATGAAGTATCTTCAATTCAGGGGCAGAGGTTTATCTTAAAAATTCACGGTGATTTTGAGCATAAAAACATAGTTTTTACTGAAGACAGCTATCTAAACTATGAAAGACAATTTCCTCTTCTATCTAGAATGTTGACATCAATATTGGCAACAAATACTGTTGTGTTTATAGGATATAGCCTTTCAGATTTTAATATTCGTCTTCTCGTCAATCTATTAAAGCCTCTGTATCAAAAAATTGCGAAGGATAAGTTATCTATAAAAAGTAAAAAGTTCTTAGCAAACTTAGACAACGATACTAGACCAATCTTCTATAATGTCGGAGAAAAAAGACTTAGCAATGAAGACAAAAAGTATCTTTTAAACAAGGGGATTGAAGCTTTAGATTGCCGTGATCTGTATAAAAATTTAGATCCTAAAAATTACAAACTTCAATACACTTTGCTATTTTCATATCTTCAGTCTCTAGACAAAATTGATACTGCTTCCCTTGATAAAACCCATGAACTGTATAAGAGTTTTGTTAGATATGAATCTTTTAATGCTGTTACAACAGACATGCTTTTGGAGACTTCTTCAGAGTATGTAACAGGCATCTATAAATGGGATAGTGGTGTTTATAGAGTATGTTTTAATAATTGTTCTACTTATAAAAGATATTTGTATTACAGTACAAAATTATCTCAACAAAGTAAAAAAGAATGTGATTTTATTACAAAGATCTTCTTAAAAGCTGGAATACGAAAATTTCTAATTGATTTTAGTAAGAAGATCGTCGATTTGTTAGATTTGATTGGCAATAAAGAAATACATCATAAACAATCTCAGATCCAACAGTTTTATACAGACTGTATATCCTTTGATTACAAAAAATTAGAATCTTATTCAAAAAGAAAAAATATAGATTACAGACTAAAAAATTACGCTCTTTATAAGCATGAAAAGTATGATGAACTTTTAAAAGAAATCGAGAGTAACAGTAATCAACTTTATTCAAAAACAAACAAAGAAATTGAATTTATATTACTGAAGTTAAATTATGACTATATCAATAATTTGCTAACAAGAAAGGCAAAATTTGCAAAGTTCTTAAAATATAATCAATTAAATAAAAGCATAAAATTATCTGAAATTTTGTATGATAAATCTCTGATAAAAAGAGGACATGCTAGTGATTCATTTTTAATAAAAGGAACTGAAGAAAACAAGCAAGAAGATAAGCATGGTGACACAAATAACAATGCAAAGATTTCAGTACTTGACGTTAATTTAGATAAAATTTTCTTATCAAGACTTTTAGATAAGATGCCTTTATCTTCTAGACAAAAGTATTCTTTTCTTACAGCTTCTCCTGATTTTCCAATCTCAAATGGTGACTTAAACACTATTCAAAAAGCTTATCAGAATTTGATAAGAAATAAGTTGACAGTTTGGAGCATGTCGTCTGCAGCATCAAGAAAATTACTTCAGTCAATAATTGATATACAAAGATACCTTGTGTTAAATGGGATCTTTAAAGATAAGGCTGATTCTTTTCATAACATAGTCAGTGATATCCTCTGTTCAACAATACCAATGTTCGCTTTTAAAAAGGGGCAAAATTTTGATGGTTTATATGAACCTGATAAGGTTGAATTTAACAATGAGTTATTTTTCTTGATGATTGAACATTGTGCCTCAATATCTTTGCTAGAAAGTTTTAGATACCAAAATATTTCAAATTTATACTGTGGTCAGAGAAATGAAAGAATTAATTCCATAGAAAATTCAATTATTAATCTGTTAAATTATGCCAAGAAATTCATCCTCGACTATAGGAAGAATGATAAAAAACACACAGATGTTTTCTTTTCTACTTCTATATATTTACCAATATCAAGGTTGATAGTTATTTCTTCTTATCTGAAACTTAGTTTTAGTACTTCTTATAATTTAGTAAAGCTTATTCTAGATAACTTTAAATCTTTATCACTTTGTTGCCCAGAAGAAATCCTATTGTTCTTTTCCTCAATTCTTAATGAATCACATAAAGATGATGTGAAGCTAAAACTCCTACTAACAAAAAGGCTTAAAGAAAGTCTAGTTGTGTACATGAACGAATTGCAACAGAACATAGATAAAGGCAAAGATATTAACTATGAGATCTTAATCAATACTGTCCTTCCTTTTTTACATAAATTCTCAAGTATTAAATGGCTTGATCCTATTTATCTAAGCATATTCAGACAAAAAAACACTCAACTTTATAGTTTTGCCTCATTAATTCTATGTTGGTATGTATCAAAAGAATCTCTTGAAAAATCTATAAATATGGCTCATGCAATACTTGATGAAAATGAGAAGTTGGATCTCGACTTAGCTTTTTTAATAATCAAGAGAAATGGCAATCTGTCAAATAAAGAAATTGATAAGTTAAAAAAGTATCTTAACGGGCTTATTGAAGAATATAAAAAAGAACAATCTTTAGGTACAATCGCATACAGAGACCCTTTGGAAAGTGTCTGTTTGATAGGCTATTTTAGTACCTTTGGAAAACTCTCTAGAGTTTTTGACGAATTTTTAGGGTATTCTCATTTATTTGACTTCCTTTATCTTTACAAAGATTTTGACTTCTCAAAATTTAACTGTGACTGGTTGCTTTACGAATCTGATACAGAACTTGATAACTATTTTTCTGATAGTTCAGTAAAACAGAAGATTTTAAAAGCTCTATCGGTAAAACTTAAAGATCCTTATTTATCTCAAAATGATAAATCAAAGTACATGGATATCTTCCTCAAATACTTTACTGACGATTGACATGTATTTTCATGGAACAAATTGTTTGTTTTAATCTTATTTAAGTGCATATAACGTGAAAAAGGATCTGCCATTTCACAAAAATGGAATTATGCATTTACTTGATGGATCATGTAGATTTCACCAAAAGGATCAGATCTGCGATGCAGCCTAAGCTGCATCGCCTCTCCGTCTTTGTTTTACTTCATCTTTGTTGGACTTGTATAGGCTCTCATGTTCAGATCACCTAACACAATATCAACGCAATTGTGCACTATTCTGTCGATTACCGATTCCGCCTGGACATTTCCTCCAAGTCTGTTGTGCCATTCAGATTGTTCGTATAGTGTGCACATGACGGTACTTAAACCTTTTCGCCTTTCAAAGATTTCAAGCAAACAATTGCAGAAAGACTCTGTAGTTGGTTGCAATAGCCACTCATCTATTATCAGTAAAGTCGGTCTTGCGTATTTTTTGTACAGTACTGTTTTTGACAAGTGCATAGCTTCTCTTTCTTCAAATTCCTGAATCAAATCAGGCAGTCGAACATACAGAGTCTTATAGCATTTTTCGATAGCTGCATTTGCAATAGCGCATGCCAGATAAGTCTTTCCAGAGCCTGTCACTCCCTCAATAACAACATTGGTTCCGTAATTCATGAAACCGCATGTTGCCAATTCAAGGACTGCATAACGACTGAGATTGCGATTATTATCATACACAATAGATTGAGTACAGGCATCAGGCTCACTCAGCTTTGCTCTTGATCTTAAGCGTTTGATGGTGTCATTGATTTTGTTCTGGTACAGACGGTCAATGATCATTTCCAGCTTATCTTTGAACAGCAATTTCACTGCATCAGGAGCGGCCTCAATCTCATTTACATAATCAGACATCTTTTCGATACCTATAGCTGAAAGCTTTCTAACAGTATCGTCACATAGAATGCTAGGATAAACTACTTTAACCATTATAAATTCTCCTCATCATTAACGCTGGTACTGGTCTTATAGTAATCTGATCCTCGAATGTGAGCTCCTTTGTTAGCTTGTTTTCGTCTTTCCTCATCGCTAATATTAGAGGTGGCAGTACCTTTGCCGATTTGCTCCAACAAATAGGCATTGATGTGCTTGTATCTTGGGGTATTAAAATGCTGAAGTGCAAGTTCGCAGGCTCGCTCTAAAAGCAGTTTCCCATGCTTGCTACTCAACTTGAGTACTGACAGGCATGGGTTATACCCCTGTTCTTTGATTTTGACACTGGCAAAAATCCTGTCTATGACCAGACTGGTCTTTGTTCCAACTGATTCAGCCCATTTTCTGATACGATCTTCATCGAATTCAGGTTTATGACCCTTATCAGGCATGTGTTCTCCAATCGTACTGTAATTATTGAAATCATGATTGCCAAACATCACATGCGATGCTATGACCACATCTTTGTCATAAACTTTGAGTTGCCTTGTAACAATCTCTTCACAAACTGACACTGATTGCCCAATGTAGGTATAAGGAACTGAGTAGAAGTTCTTTTTGTAGGAGATATGGCTGTTTGGAGCTACCTTGACCTCATATTTCCACTCCTTGAGAGAAAATGGAATTACAGGTAATGGCTGTAATGAAGTAGCTTCTAACTTTAGAGCATCGGCTCTGGATATACCTTTTTTCTCCATAACAGTACTGTTTAACTCTTTGAGCTTAATTGAAATGTCATACTTTAAAGCATCAAAGGAGCTGTATTGACTGTTTCTCAGTCTGGCCATTATTGCAGTAGCTATTATGCGAACAGAGCCTTCGGCAGAGGCTTTATCTTTAGGTCGTCTTACTCTGGCTGGCATGATGGCTGTGCCATAGTATTCACCCAATCTTTCATAGTCCCCCTGCAATATGATGTCTCCTTCCCTAGGATGCTTTACCACGCCGGTCTTAAGGTTGTCACATACTGTGCATACTGGAACTCCTCCAAAGTATCGGTACATATTGATATGGCATCCCAACCAAGTGTTAAGTTTCATATCTAGACATGGCTTTACATAGACGTATTGGCTGTATGTTAAACAAGCCTCAAACAGATATACAGGAACAGTTATGTTACCGACATTAAGTTTCATTGTTGGCCCTGACCAATCGACTTAACAACGGTAGCCTGGTTTATGATCTATATGACTGGTAAATTCATGTTTTGAAACATAGTTGCGATAATCAAGACAGTACTTCGTGTACTTTACAGGGACACCTCCTTCAGACCTTACTTTGGCAGAATACTCAAGCCAAAGTAGTCTTAAAGTTACACCAACTCTCTTGAGTTCACTGTGAATATGGGAATAATCAGGTAGTGTGTAAAGATTATCTGTCATACGCTTATATTTATCTGGATAGATAAGCTCGTAGACCTCATCCTCAGACAGAGCCTTTACAGATTGATATGTAAGACCTTTCTCTTGAGCAATAGAGAAAATTTCATTGACGTTCTTTCTTGAAATATGCCTTGATGAAGCAATTTCTGTCCTGTTGAGACCTTGCTCTCTAAGCTGCAGGACTAGCTTTACTTTTAGTTTTGGTGTCATGAGACTCCTCCTTATAAAAAGCAAAACACCTTGTTTTGCTAAATTTGGAGGGTAGCAGATCCTTTATTGTGAATTAGGTGATCCTTCTCATGAAATGATGCTAGAAAACATTGCTGATCCTAGTTGTAAACTAAATGATCCCCGAGTAAGAATTGTGTGATCCTATATTGCGCAATACGCACCAAGATCATTAAAAAGACTGTTAAATGCCTTTTTACTGCTTACCTTCATAGGTGAAGGGTCAATCGATCTCAATAACAAGGATAAGGCGAAACTTCTTTTTGCAGCACTGTGTCTGCAACAATACAATGAGAAGATCTACAACACTCATAGTGTCTCATTGTAAATGCGATCTGAATGATGAGGCTCAAGTTAAGATTTGTATATCTGATTTATACAATCTTCTATGTGCACTAAGCGATGAAGATGTGAATTGCAATGACATCAATTATGTCGAAGGGACTGATCTTTTAACTGATGATCTAGATCTATATCTAAAGTCTTTTTGTGATTGCTTCTTGAATACTGCCAAGATTGTTATTTCTGAGAATGAAGGTAACAATGGCAGCAACAATATCAGCAAGCCTGTTATCAGTGAAGACAATAAGAAATCCTTAAAGCAGTTCATTGAAACTTTAGCATTATCAAATACTACAGCTTCTGATTCTCTAGGTAGTGACTATAGCCGTCAATATGCCGGTAAATACACTGATGCTCAGATGAAATTTATTCCAATGAGGAATGAGTTTATTAAGGTTGCCTACAAGAATGATGATTTTGCAAATGACTTTAAAAGAATTAAAGCACAACCTTGCAGTTGGGTAGAATTAGGCGCTGGAATGAGCAAAATTGGTAAAATCTACATTAACCTGTCTCCTTCTAAGAAATCTGTAAGAGTTTTTTTTTCAAAGAAGGTAGATTGTAAGGAATGGAAGAATATTCTTGAAGATCAAGATACTATAGTTAAGAAGTTTGATGGTAATGCCTTATTTGAATGTATAGGCAAAGGTGCTACTGAGATTAACCAAATTACAAGATTCTTTAATCGTGTTGACTTTGACAACTTAGCTGATGAAGAAAATGTGTTTGCGGAAGTTGCAAAATACATTGTTGATTTGAGAAATATTATTATTTGGTATATAAAATAAATTTTTTTTGTTGTATAGTTTTTATGTTATATTTTAATCATATATAGTCCATATTGTTCGTGAGCTTGTTAGTAATAAAATAATTGAAGGTGAATTTGTTGGATAATACCTTTTATACATTAGGTTATACTGGACCTCAGAATATTGTAACCTTTTATAGCAAAGGAGTTGATCCAGAGCATAGTAATAATGAGCCAAAAGTTGGAATTATTTATCATGTTGAAATAAGGTCTGATCTTAATCAGGAAGAATTTACTATTCATTTTAAAGAAATTTATCCAAATATAGAAAGTAGCTTTTGTTATGTTAAAGCGCGATATAAAAAAAATGACAATTCTATAATATTGATCACTGACTTTATCTGCGTAGATCCAAGTGAAATTAGAAATTGTGGTATAGGAACTTTTTTATTAAATAAAATTATCGTATGGGCAAAAAAATTTAAAAATGCTAGTGTATTGCCCATTTGGATAAAAGATATAGATCAGTTTACAGAGTTAAGAAAATCCTTTTACAATAAATTTGGATTAGAATCTGAATTTGTCGAAAATGGGAAAGGTTTTAACAAGTTGTATACAAAGCAAATTGATGTATCTGAACTCAAAGAATATGACTTAAATGTGAATTCATCTACTAAAATGTACATAGAAGAAAGTTTTGATGAATATGTCAAAGCGTTACATCAAAAATTACAAAACTATGTAGCTCAACATAACAATGATAAAGAAAAAAATGATTTTTTATCAAAACAAAACAAGCATTTATCTGAAGAAAATAAGAAATTATCCCAAAAATTTAAGTGCTATAAAAATGTCGAGTTTATCTTCAATATTTTTCGTAACATTCTACTAATTTTTATTCTGACATTTAATAAGTTACTCTCACTTTTTCATAAGAGTAAAAGGTGTTTTTCTGTAAATTTAACTTTAAACTTATTTTTTATATTTAGCATATTTCCTGTTTCTTGTTTTTTATATAAATTTTCTAATGCTCAGCCTATAGTTGTTTGTTGTTGTTCAGGATCATTGGCAGTAAATTTTGGCCAAATATTATTAAGATATAGGCGTTTCAACCACTATTTTGACAATTATATATCGTTTAATATAAGTAAAATGCTTACATTTAAGTTTGATTATTTAAGTAGGTTTTTGATTGTTGTTAATTTAGTTTGTTCTTATGAAACAATTAGAGCAGTAATAAATGGTTCAGATTCAATTGTAACGTCTCTGTATTTTTTGATTCTCTTGTTTTATCAGTTATTACTTTTGGATATTAATTATCAAAACTGATAGTTATTCACGATACATATATAATGTTCAATTTTTGTAATTTTTTCCATTTTCAGGGAAATTTGAAATGGTTGAGGCAATTACCTTGTTGGTTGTATAAAGAAAATAGAACTTTTTTCCATAAGAATGTTGTAATTTTCAATTTTTTTGTAATTAGGGAGAAAAAGTATACAACTTTTCCTTTTTATGATTCCGAATTTACAACATTTGCTTTATTTTCTGAAAATTTTACACACAGTATATGTTCATCTTTAAAAAAAGTTATCCTTTGGATCGATCAAGGATTAGGTGGCGGTACTCAGAGTTATAGTCTCACCAAGTTCAAAGAATTTAAAAGTAGTTACTATATCGTAAGATTGCAGTATTTTCATCAATATGATAGTTTTGTTATTTCTTGTCCAAATGGAGAATCATATACAGGGTACACTTTATCATTTGATGAGGTAACAGCTTTATTAGACAAAATCTCTTTTACAAAGATCGTAATAAATAGTCTTGTAGCCTATAGAAATGTCAAAGAAGTGTTAAGTTATATTCATCAACTATGCATCAAAAATATCTCTTTGAAGATAATCTATAATGTTCATGATTTCTTCTTTATCTGTCCAAATTGTAATTTAGTTGATTCTTCCGATAAGTTCTGTGGTTTTACAACAGATCATGATTGTTTATCCTGCATTAACTTTTATAAAAGCAAACAACCTGATTATGAGAACCATCTATTTTATGGAGAATATGATAATCCTTCACAATGGCGCTCAATGTGGCAAAAGTTCTTGCTTGAAGATGCTGAAGAAGTTGTTTGTTTCTCTAAATCATCATGTGAATTGGTAAGTCGCTTTTATCCAAATATATCAGCAAAGCTAAGGTTGATACCTCATTTTGTAAGACCTTTAAGATCCGTGAATGTTGCACCGCATAATTGTGTAAATATTGCTGTATTAGGTAAGGTTGATGCAATTCCTAAGGGAAAGGCTGTAGTTGAGAAATTGTCTATTTCAATTGATATATTGAATAATGACTCTGCCAATCAAGAGAATGATTCTGATCAAGCTTCATCAATTTGTATTTATGAGAAGAACGGTTCTTCATCGCTAGAATATGTTCGTTATAAAAAAGTGAATTTACTCTGTATCGGTGACTATATGAATGCACCTCAAAATATGGTTGTGACAGGAACATATAAAAGAGAAAATCTTCCAGATCTTCTTGAGAAGAATCAAATTGATTTAATTTTAATCCCATCAATTTGTGCAGAAACTTTCTCTTATACTACAAGCGAAGCAATATCAATGAATGTTCCTGTTGCTTGCTTTAATCTAGGAGGTCAGGCAGATCAAGTCTCAGTGTATCCTAAGGGGCTCATTTTAGAATTATCTGATAGTGCAGATATTGTATTAGATAAGATCTTAGATTTTCTAAGTAAGTTAAGCTGATTATTGGTATAATTCATTAAATTTCAGAGTTAGTTAAGAGCTTACAGAATACCTAAAACATTTAAATGAAGAAATTCCTTGTAATAGCTCATGTCTACTACCACGAAATGTGGAGTTTACTAGATAGCTGTATTCAAAATCTGCCTAAAGATTCATTTGATCTTATTGTTACTACAACAAGTAACATTGATGAGCTCTCATCTAAAGTAAAAGAACACTATCCAAATGCTCAGGTCAAGCTATGTGAAAATAGAGGTTATGACATTTGGCCTTTTATTAAAGCATTAAAGACAGTAAATCTTGATGAATACGAGTTTTTAATTAAGGTTCATACTAAAAGAGATATGGGCAAGATTGTTGCCATTATTGATAATAAATATTTCTTTAGAGGTCAGTACTGGAGAAATATGCTGCTATCATTCATATCTTCTAAAGAGAATTTTCATAAATGTCTAGTAGCATTTAAAGACCCTGCAGTAGGTATGATTAACAATCATAGACTCTTTGACAGAACAAGAGAAACTACAGATAATCCACACTTAGTTTATTGCCTTAATGAGTCAAGAAAACTCTTGTCTGAAGTTGGAATTTCGGCAAAGCCCTGTGATGAAGTAAAATACGTCGCAGGTACCATGTTTATTTGTAGAGCGGCTATCTTTAAGCCTCTTCAAGAAATGAATTTTGATGTAAATCAATTTGCGGTTGTAAACAGAAAAAATGAGAATGATTTAGCTCATGTCATGGAAAGAGTCTTTGGATGGTTAGTAACTTCACAAGGATATTCAATTGCAGATCCTTACAGTAGATTCAACGAGTCATTTAGATTTTTCTTCCATTCTTCATACTGTAGATTTCTTATGTTTAAATTAAGACATCGCTGGTTCTCTAAGTTTGTAAGGTTCTTTTCTAGGATTGAAGATAAATCAGATAACCGTTACTTAGTCCTGTGTAAATGTTTGAAAATAAGATTACCAAAGCCAAATAATAAGTAATCAAGAGAATGATGTTATTGTAATCTAGATTGTTTGGTCTATGAACTTAGGCTTTAGCTTAAGTAAAAAGAATTCTTGATATTGGAGATTTATGCTTTCAATTATTATTCCTACAATGCAAAAAGATCTTGAAGTTCTAAATAAATTGTTGTTAGAACTTGATGGTGATGATTCTGTAGGGGAAATTCTAGTTATTGATAATTCATGCAAAGGTTTTAAGACTGATTTAAAAAAGGTAAAAGTTTTTGCTCAAAAGGAAAATCTTTTTGTAAATCCTGCCTGGAATTTAGGTATTAAGTTATCTTCAAAAGAAATTCCTTTCTTTGGCATTTTAAATGACGATATTATTTTTCCTAAGAATCTTTTTATAGCTGTTGATAAATTCTTATCTACATCAGATGAAACTGTAGGTTTTGCCGGTATCGACTGTGCTACAAATACCCCTAAGAGTGAATTTGATTCTTACCCAGAAGATACAGATATTAAGTTTGAAAAGTCAGATAAGATGGCTGGCTTTTGGGGCTCAGCTTACTTTGGTAAAAAAGAGAACTATTTTGAAATACCAAATGAAATAAAGGTATTCTATGGTGATCATTTCCTTTTTAGAAGAAATCAGCAGGCAGGAAGACAAAACTATTTAATCACTAACCTTAAGGTTAAACATTTAGAGTCTTTGACCTCACACAGTTCAACGTTTATTAAAAAGCTGTTTAAGTCAGATAGAAAATACTGCATTAAGTATGATGGAGTTGAGCATCAGCATCTGACATTCTTACAAAGACTTTTCTCTTTAACTTATTACCATGAGCATTATGTGCTATGTCTTTTAGGTTTAAAGATGAAGTTTAAATGTAAGCAATAAACTATGTGGACTTGAAACTTATTACTCATGAAAGGGTAGTACCGCTAAGTCTCAGTTCTATTGTTTTTATACAGTTATATGGTTCATCTGTGAGTTTTCAAATTCGATTAAGCATGATGTACAGTTACTGATATTTTAGTTGAACTAAAATTGAACATATCTCCTATTGAAGAGAATTTACATAAAAGCGTTGAATTGTAATTGATACACAGTAAATAGCATGAAGTACCATTTTTTACCTTTTAAAAATAAAGTTAATAAAATAGTTTATCTTGTGATGATTTTTATATTGTCACTTTTGGTTGTTATTAACTTTAATTCAATTTATGCAACCCACTGTGTTGAAGTTAATATTGAGTTAGCATCTAGTGATGAGGTACAGTTAGTTGTAAAAGGTTCTTCAATTGCAAATACAACAGATAGCAACTTTTCATCTATAAAAGTTTCAACAAGTAACCTTATCAAATTAAATAAGGGAAAGAACCATCTTCAATCTGAACTTCCTGTCCCTGCTTTAACCAAATTAAGATATTTCAAATTCGAGTTTGAATCTCCAAAAGATGGAGTTAAAACTGGTTCCAACAAAATAACTCACACATCTACAGATAACAGCAGTACATCTGTAAATCTTCAGGTTGTTTCTGTGTCCTTAAAGGGGATGAAAGACACTGTATTATCTAATGTACCTGTTTATATCAAGGTAAATAATAACCAGTCAAAAGGCAGTTCTTTAGATAAGAAGAGTATCAATTCAGATTTTATCTCTTTACATCTAGATGATTATTTTTCAATAACTAATAAAGATAAGCTTGAAATTAAGCCAATACATTTTTATAGAATTAATTATCTGGCTTTAATTGCTTTCAGTATCTTTATCTATTTATTATTCTATCTTTTCTTAAGAGTTTTTATTTCTGAAAAGCAAAGGAATAACATTAAGACTCCAGATCTTTTGATGATTTTAATCCTTATATTTGTACTTCTGGTGCCTTTAGTCGGTCTTAATTATTCAAAAGATCTTGATAGAACTGAAAATCGAATCTTGGCAAAGTTACCTTCAATTTTAACTTCTGATAATAAGTTAAATCTAAATTTTGGTACTGAGCTTGATACTTACTTTAATGATAGATTTGGTCAGCGCCATTTATTCATCAGAATTAAAGATTTTATCTACTCTTTCAATAAAGTAGGAGTTGCGCCTTCAGCTGAAGGTAAAATTTACGGTGTAAATGATGACTGGTACTTTGTTGATGGTTTGCTAAAGTTAAAAGCAGATGAAAAGCTATTAAGAAAAGAAAAGCATAATTTGATTGAAGTTTCAAAGCATTATAACTGTCCTGTATATGTGCTTATTTATCCTTTCAAGTCCTACATTTACAATGAGGCAATAACTTCAATTTATAAAAATCCTGAACTTGTTATCTTAAATGAGTCAGACAAAATCGCTCAATATTTTAATGACAGTGGTTTTGATAATTTAAAAGCTATTGATTTGGCACCAATATTTGTTAAAAGCAAACAAGAGTATCCTAATAGATTGCTTTATTACAAAGATGATCATCATCAAACTGAATGGGCTGCATATTTAGCAGCAAAATCTTTCGCTTCATCTGTAACAGGTAAGCCTTTAAATACTATAACCGATCCTACCTTTGAAAAAAGACATGGCTTTATGGATATTTACTCAATTGAGCCTATGTTCATGAGAGGTGTCTCTTATCAAAGATTAGCTATTCGCTCAAAAGGTGAAATTAGTAAATTAAAGGATTTTTACTATTACTTATCTACAACATTGCAATATACAAAGCAAATTGAGCATAAGCAAAAACGTTTTAGAGTATATGAATACGATAATAAATCACCTTTGATTGAAAAGACTGTGCTAACTGTAGGTAATTCATATGTGGCTAACACAGGAAGAATGATAGCTTATTTTGCCAAAGATACTTGGCAATATAATTTCTATGCTGGTAACAGTATAGAAACATCTTTGTACGATGTAGATAAAGATCTTAATGGTAAAAAAGTCGATTATGTTGTAGTTGCTTATTTTACTAACGCAGTGATGAGCGAAATTGTAAAGAAATAAGTACTTTGTAAATAAAAGTATTCGATGCTTAACAAATAAAACAGGAAAAGATTAAATGTTGTTTTCATCTATGACATTTATATATGTCTTCATGCCGATTCTTTGTGTAATTTACTTTGTTTTACCAAAGAAGTTTAATAATACTGTTTTATTGATTGCCTCACTTACCTTTTATGCCTGGGGAGAACCAAGATTCTTATTGGTAATGTTATTTACCATTCTAATTAACTATGTCGTTGGTATCCTAATTGAAAACTGTAATAATTGCACTTCGCTCCAAAGTAAACTGGTATTAACAGTTGGTATTTTATTAAATCTATCTATCTTAGGTTATTTTAAGTATTTCAACTTTATTGTTGAAAATATTGGATACGTTTTTAAAGTTAATTTTGATTTGGTAAAAGTAGTTCTTCCTTTAGGTATTTCTTTTTATACATTCCAATCATTATCTTATTTAGTTGATATCTACAGAGGAGAAGCTAAGGCTCAAAAGAATATATTCAAGTTAGCGCTCTTTATTACATTATTCCCTCAGTTAATTGCAGGACCTATTGTCAAGTATCAGGAAATTTGTGATCAGCTTGATAATAGAAAAGTTTATTTTGATGATCTTATCTATGGTGTTAAAAGATTCATTATTGGTCTTTCTAAGAAGATGCTGATTGCAAATACCTGTGGAGAAATTGCAGATAAGATCTTTATTCAGAATCCCGAGAATTTCTCAACTTCTGTTGCTTGGCTAGGTGCGATTTCATATACCTTGCAGATTTATTTTGACTTTTCAGGATATTCCGATATGGCCATTGGCTTAGGTCATATTTTCGGCTTCAAGTTTAAAGAGAATTTCAATTATCCTTATATTTCAAAAACGATTACTGAATTTTGGCGTCGTTGGCACATCTCTTTATCAACATGGTTTAAACAGTATTTATATATTCCTTTAGGCGGTAATAGAATCAGTCTTAAAAGAACTTATGTGAACTTGTTTATTGTTTTCCTTGCTACAGGTGTATGGCATGGAGCTAGTTGGAACTTTGTGGTTTGGGGATTGTGGAATGCTTTCTTTATTATCATTGAAAGATACTTTTGTCTTAATAAAGAGAGTAAAAGATCAGCGTATAAGAATGTAATTTTACATGTTTACTGCATTCTAGCTTTTATCTTCGGATGGGTATTATTTAGAGCTGATGATCTCACATATGCAGTAATATATATGCAAAATATGTTAGGTTTGCTTGATGTTAAGAATGAACTTTACACACTTTTGTATTACGTTGATACAATCCCTTTAGTAGCGATTATTGCAGGCATTATATTGTCAACACCAGTATGTTCAAGAATGATTGATAGAACATCTTCAGGTAAGGCAATTTTACTATACGGCTATGATTTTATCTTATTAGTGCTGTTCTTTGTGTGCACTGCTTTCATTGCGTCATCAACTTATAACCCTTTCATCTACTTTAGGTTTTAAAAATAAAGTTAGAAAAAGTATAATTACAAGGAATATATTGTTTCTTGAATCGTACGTTTAAATCCAGATTTAGAACTGATAGTTGTAGAAAATTATTCGAATAATTTGAGAAAATAGATGGTTTTTGCAAGTTTACCTTTTATCTTTTTTATATTTCCTCTTTTTTTAGTAATAGACTTCTTATCGCAAAAAAAGAATATTATTAGAAACTGTTCTCTTATTGGTGTCAGCCTTTTCTTTTACTCATTTGACGGTGATAACAGTTCCTTTACAGTACTTATTTGTTACGGTCTTCTAAATTATCTATTTGGATATATCCTTGAAGTATCTAAATCTAAAAGTGAAGTTTGCAAAAGAGTATTACTCATCATCTTTGTTTCTATAAACATACTAGCTTTAGTTTTTTACAAATACGCTTATTGGCTAATATCTCTTCTACAAGATTGTGACGCTATTGAAAACATTAATTTTAAGCACAGAGCTTTGCCTTTAGGAATCAGTTTCTTTACCTTCCATGCTGTAAGCTACCTTATTGATATAAGCCGTGGTGAGTTAAACGGTAAAAGTAAGTTTATAAACTTTTTAACTTACTTCTTTATGTTTCCACATCTAATTGCTGGACCTATTGTTAGATTCAAGCAAGTAACCGATGATTTAGATAATAGAACCTATGATTCAAACTTATTTAACTATGGTCTATACAGATTTATTTTAGGTGTAAATAAAAAGATCCTGATTGCAAATTCTGTAGCTCCTATGGCTGATCTTGCTTTTGCATATAACATTACCGATATTTCAATGTTAGATGCTTGGGTAGGAGCTATTGCATATATGTTGCAGATCTACTTTGATTTCTCAGCATACTCAGATATGGCAATTGGACTTGCTGCCATGGCTGGGTTCAGATTCTCTGAAAACTTTATGAGTCCATATAAGAGCAGATCCATAAAAGAATTTTGGAGAAGATGGCATATCTCGTTATCCTCATGGTTAAGAGATTATGTATATATACCATTAGGTGGCTCTAGAGTAAGAACAAGTCGTATTTACTTTAATCTAATTACTGTATTCTTCTTGTGCGGTTTATGGCACGGAGCTAATTTTACCTTTGTGGTGTGGGGCCTTTATAACGGTCTTTTCTTAATCTTAGAAAGACTTTTTTTAGTTAAAGTTCTTGAGAGAATTCCTTCAATATTGACTCATTTGTACGCAGTATTTGTTGTCTTGATTGGCTGGGTTATTTTCAGAGCAGATAACCTTACTCAGGCTGTAGATTACTTATCAGTGATGTTTGGAATTAGCAATTCTGGTAATGCAAGCATCTGCTCATACAAAGTACTTAACTATATTGCTTTTGTTGTTGGTATCGTAATTTCATTTATAACATTAAAGAAATTTGATTCTTCAAATTCAAAAGAAGCAACTATTAGCACTCTTACATACAGTATTAATTCTGTACTTTTTATTCTGTCAATTCTTGTAATGTATTTTGGTGCTCAAAATCCATTCATTTATTTTAATTTCTAGGTTTGAAACAAGATGAAGATAATTAGAATTTTTCTACTTTTATTAGTCTTTTTTATCCCTGTCGCAGGAATGATTACAACACCTAGTGATTTGGTTTTAAAAGGTGAGAATCGAAACATCACTGCTTTTCCTGAGTTTGGAAAAACTCACTTCTTTTCAAATTTACAAAAATATGTAACTGACAGAATTTTTTACAAAGTTAAATTCGAAGAAGAGTTTTTCCCTGTATTTAATAATTACTTTTCTTTTTTTAAGTTTGATAAGAGTGAAATTTCAATTGCAGGTCTTGATGGATGGTTATTCTTCTTGGATGCTTCGCTTACCAATGTATATAAACAGCACACATTTCCTGTTGATGAAAAGCCCTATGAAAAGTATGTAAATGAAAAGGAAATTCCTTTTTTAAGACAGTTAACTCAATTATCTAATGCACCTCTGTACGTGATTGTAGGTCCAGATAAACACGGAATCTATCCAGAATATATGGATCCCAATTTTGGAAAACCAGGTCAATACAGATTGTTTTCTAAATTTAAAGCTGTATTTGAAGATAATGGTTTTACGCTTGTTGATCCTTATGATGCTTTAAGAAATGCTAAATCTTCTCTTAAAGGAAAAGCTCTTTATTATACTGATGACACTCATTGGAATTTAGCAGGTGCAAAGGTTGCATTTGATTACTTTATGCCCTATTTAGTTGATAATTATGAGCCTTATGATTATCAACTTTCATTTTCAAAACATGAAAAAGGAGATCTTGTCAGAAACATCGCACAGCCTAAAACAGGTTATTTAGATGAGGTGAAAGTTACTCGCGATAACTTGCCTGTAGTCGAAGTTTACGATTTCAATACTGATAAGCTTTTATCTAATACCAATTTAAACTTTGAAGAACCATATTTTGGTACTTTAATCGTTAATAAGAATGCTAAAGATAAAAGAACTGTTTTGCTTTTATCTGATTCTTATGGATATGCTTTAAAGAGCTACCTGTCAGATTACTTTTATAAGGTAATTCATGTTCCTGGTTTTAGTAAGTATACTCATCCTTTAAAACCTGTATTTGATAAAGCAAAGCCTGATATTGTTCTGTTAGTTAATGTAGAAAGAAATCTTACCTTGTAGCAAGTTATTATAAAATTGAAGAACAATTGAAGAAATTGAGTTAAGAAATATCGTATTGTTGAGTAAGACTAACATACGAAATTGTAAATTTGGAAAAGTGTATATGCCTAAAATTCTACGTCATGATGTTGATTTACTAAAAGCTGTTGCCATTATGGCTGTAGTTTTGTATCACTTCTTTGACCTTACTAATGCAAGTATGTTGACATCAGTATCTTTATTTAGCGGTGGATATGTCGGTGTTGATATATTTTTAGTGATTTCAGGCTATTTGATAACATCTGGCATTTGTTACAAGTTAACTAAATCTGATTTTTCATTTAAAGATTTCTATATTAGACGCTTTCAAAGAATCGTGCCTCCGTTAGCTGTAATGATGATTGTGGTTGCTGCTATAGGATATTTCTTAGTTTTTCCTGAAATCTATAAAGAATTAGGTCTAGAGATCAAAAAGTGTTTGACTCTTTTAGGAAATTACAGATTTTCTAAAGATGGCGGATATTTTTCACTAGATTCATCTGGAAAACTATTGCTTCATACTTGGTACCTTTGTATTACTTTCCAGTTCTATATTGTATGGCCATTAGTTATTGTCTTGTTTAACAAGCTGTTTGGCTCAAATAATCTTAAGCACAATGTATTGGTTCTTTTTATTCTGTCTTTGATTTATCCTTTTTTTTGCTCAAAGAATGGTTATTTATTAACTGAATTTAGATTATGGGAACTGCTAGCAGGAGCAACTTTATGCCTGTTTTCATCGAATTTATCTAGAGTTGTAAGTAAGATTACCAGTGCATCTTTGTTGCAGCTTTTCTCCTTTTTAGTTGTCATAGTTTCAGTATTTTTAGTTCCTCTTTATAGCGTGAATTCTTGGACTCCATACGTTTCACTTTTAACTGTTATTGCTACATTATTAGTTTTAGCACTAAATACAAATAACTCAATCTTAAAGTTATCTTACTTTGAATGCATTGGTAAGTCTTCTTATTCAATTTATCTTTGGCACTGGCCTTTAATTATCTTTGCTTTAAGACTTGATTTGTCTATTTCCTTATCTAATCTTCTTGTATTGCTTTTAGTGCTTACATTTGTTTCTTTTGTAAGCTATAGATATGTTGAGAAGGTAAGGTTTAACTTTAAATTTGCTTTACTCTTATTCGTACTAGCATATCTTTCAGGTTTAGGAATCACTAAAACAGATGGTAGTAATTACTTGAAAAAGTACATGGTAAAAGAACTTTCGATGATGGTAAATGAAAGTTTAGAACTGCCAAAAGAGTATCAACCATCTATTTTTATGCAAGAAAATAATGTTCATGTGATGCATTATGGCTTACAGACAGAAACTCCTCACATCTTTTTTATAGGTGACAGCCATAATGAGCATTACAACTATTATTTAGAAAATATCAATAAAGTTCCTGTTTATTCTATGGTGTCTGAAGCTACTATTGGCTATGGAAAACACTTTGCTAACAACAAGGTAGAATCAATTGTTGGTTTGAAAGAAAGACAAACATTTTATGATATATATAAAATAATGTTGAATAAGCTCAAGCCTGGAGATAAGGTTGTTTTAGCTAATAGATGGGATCTTTACTATACAGAATATCTATTAGATAACAATCTTAGAAACAAGGATTATAACTTTCCAAAGTATGTAAAAGTCCTAGTAGAAGATATTACAGAACAAGTAGCACTGCACCCTGAATTAGAATTTTACATTGTAGGTGAAGGTATTTTAGTAAGTAATCAGGTTGTAGCTTGTCTGAAAATTGATTTAAAAGACAGTTTCTTAAAGAACCTACTAAATACTGAAAAGTGTAAATCAACAAAGAATTATTTTGATGATAAGGTAAATTCTTTGAATGATACCTTCAAAGAATTAACTAAGAAGTATAAAAACCTGCATTTTATTGAAAGAAACCAACCTCTTGAGTTAAATAATGGTTTCTACAGAACTTATTCAGATAAAGGAATTCCTCTGTTCTTTGATGAAGCTCATTTCTCTTCTGAAGGCGGTGTTTTAGTTGGTAAATATTTAATGGATGAGATTGAAAAAGAGTAGCTATGTTTGTTCTATTAAAAAATACAGAATCTTTGTATTCAAACAAGTATTTTCAAAAAACAGTTAAAGCTCTATTACTTGTTTTAACTGTAATCTCCTTTGCTTTTTTAATCTCATACTTTTGGAAGTCAGAGTTATCAGGCGATGATCTTGCTTATTTTAAGACAGTTAATGTTACTTGGTCCTGGATTATAAATACACGTTATTTAGCATGGTCTAGCAGAGTCTTTATTGACGTTTTAATCCCATTCTTTGTGGACCACTCATTATTGCTAAAAATAACATGTATAGTATTTCTGTTAGTATCCCCATTTATTCTATTAAAGTTATTAAAAGGAAATTCTCTAATACATTTGCTATTTTGTTTTGCTTTTATTTCCTTGCTACCTTACTATGAAATGAAAACAGCCGGCTTTGCTGCTACTGTTTTGAATTACTACTTTCCAATTGTTCTTGCATTGTTTTTATGTACTGCAATCTACAGTAACTGTAAACTTAATTTGTTATTGTCTTTTGTAATCCTCATTACTGGAATTTTTGCCTGTAACCATGAACAATGCGTTGTGGTTATCTTTATATTCTCAGTACTCGCTCTTATTAAATCCAGACCGAATCTCAATCCCATAGCTTTAGAGACATTGGTAATTTCTATATTAAGTCTTGTTTTCATACTTATGTCTCCTGGAAACTCTGTAAGAATGTCTTTGGAAATGCAAAATTGGATGCCAGAGTTTGCCGATTTTTCTGTTTTTGAAAAAATGTATATGGGTGTAACCACGACTTTTTTCAATCTTTGCTATCATAATAATCTACCATTTGTGTTTTGTCTGGTAGTTCTAGTTCTTTGTCTTACTAATAAGTTAAGATGGACAATTACGTCCTTGATTGTTTTAATTCTATGTCAAGAAATCTTAAGAAAGGTATTTAAGTCAACAGAGTTATTAGAAAATGCGACTTGGCTTAATAGCTTTCCATCATTTGCACTAATCATATTTTTTGCTTATGTAATAGCCTTATTCGTGATTGCTTTAAAGTTAAATCTCTCTATTCAAAATAGAGTTGTAATTATAGTGATGATCCTTTTAGCATTTGCTTTAAGGGGAGTTATTGGTCTGTCTCCAACTGTGTTTGCTTCAGGAGTTAGAACTTCTATATTCTCTCAAAGTCTATTTATCATATGTGCAGGCTATGCTTTAATGCAATGCAATGTAAATCGAAGCAAAATATCTATTTTGTTATTGTATTTTGCTTATGTAAATTTACATAAGTTCATTTTAAACTATATAATTTTTTAAAAAGTAATTTGAATCATGTAGTGACGAGAACAGTCACACTCAATCATAAAACAATTATCAGAGTAAATTTAATTGAATACTGATCTTTTTCTAAATAAGAACACAGATGCCTTTCTAGGTAACGTAGTTAGACTAATGGCAATTTTGTCTGTAGTAATTGCTTTATCCTTTTTCATTTTTGTCCCTTTGAGTAACGATGACGTAACTTATTTTAAAGAACAGTCATTTTCATTAAATTGGCTGATAAATGAAAGATATATGACTTGGTCTAGCAGAGTCTTATTAGAAAGCGTTTTGCCATTTTTATGCAAGCATGATTATGTCTTTAGATTGGTGTCAGTTGCCTTTGTTTTATTAAATGTCTACTCATTAAAACTGATTTTTAAAGACTTGTCTTTATCTTTGGTATTGCTGTTCTTATCTCTTTTCCCTTTTTACAATTTTGAATCAGCAGGTTTAGTTGCAACAACTGTAAATTACTACTATCCTGCTGTGTTAGGGATCTTTATTGTTGGAGTTTTGTTAGAAGATGAAAGAGCTTCATTGTTCATTGCAATAGCATTAGTTATCTGCAGCATTATTGCCTCAAATCATGAGCAAATGTCTTTGATATTGGTTATTTTTTCATCTTTATTAGTAATTAAAAATAAGCATAAGTCTTTAGCTTTTGTAGTTCTATTTCTATCAATTCTCGGACTTTTAAACTGTGCCTTGTGTCCTGGCAATCACTTAAGATTGGTTGCAGAAACAGCTAAATGGATGCCTGAGTTTTCTGACTATAGCTTTTTTAATAAGGTATACTTGGGAATATCTTCAACTTTATACTTTTTAAACTTTTCTGAACCTTTCTTTCTTGTCCTTTTAACAGCAATTCTGTTTTTCTTATACAAAAAGAAATTGTGGATGGTAATGGCAATTCTCGTCATTATTTATTTGATTTTAAGATTGCCAGTCAGAATGAATATGAAAGCTGCTGGGGTGTTGTTAGATGGAACGTTTATCTATGATTTTCCTTTAGTGTCTTTGCTACTTTTACTGTCTTTTGATTTTTTAATTTTATTTCTTATTGTAAAAGCCGGATTTAACTACAAAGTCAAGACAGTCCTTATTTGCTTATTTGTTTTAGCCAATATGTTAAGGGCAAGTGTTGGATTTTCTCCAACAGTGTTTGCATCTTTAAGTAGACCTTCTATCTTCAGTGAAATCATCATTGTTGTATCATGTATGATAATTTTTGAAAATAGAAGATCTGTTTGTAATAAACAAAATTTGAATAAGCTCATTTCACTGCTGTGTTGTTTTTCGCTTTATTCGAATATCAGAACCTTGTTAACAATATGAACTAACAAGATCAGACCTACAGCATCAAGCAAAATCGTTACTATTTCTTTTCGTTGATAGTCTTCATAATGTACTCACCTATAACTTCGCCACCGTGTGAAGATAGGTGATTCTGGTCAAAGAATAATGGCACATTGTTATCAACCGTTCTGTAAAAGCCATTGCCAAGCTCTATTGCTTTGTTTCTATCGATAATTGTTACGTTTCTATTATTCTTTTCTAAATCATATAGAGCATGATCTATAGTAATTCTGGTTTTAGCTTGATAGTCTTTACTTACTTTACATTCGTTACTGTCTAGAACTTTATTCAAAATGGAGTCATTTAGGTTAATTTTAAGGCAATTTAGGATCTTGTCATTGAGAGTGATGCCTTGACTTAATACGTAAAACTTTAGATTAGGATGATTTCTGACAACTTGCTGAAGATCAGAAATCATAGCTGCAATAAACTTTTTAAAGTTAGCATCATTTGACTCTAGATTATGTTCTTTGTTGTAGAACATGGCATATCCATCCCAGCGATTAGACAACACTACTGTGTCACCATCTTTAAGTCTAGATAACACTTGAGTAAATAATGAATTGAAAGTTTTTCTTTCTTTAGGCCCCATGATTATCTGGGCTTTTAAATTTGCAAATTCATCACCATAAGCAAGTACACCTCTCATATAGAGAACATAGATTGGAGTCTTGTTGATATTTTTTAAGAAATAAACAAAGTGCTCCAGGTGAGAATCGCCAGCAAAAAATATATGAGGAGTCTCTTTCTGATCTCCCATTTGTTCAACAGAGGTTCCATTTAATGAAAGAATGTTGTGAGGTGTATATCTTTCATCAAGCTTAGGTCCATCCTTAACCATTATCTTAATTTCATTGTTCATGAATTTGGAAAGATAATTAGCTCCATCATCATGGCTCATTAACCATGCAGATGTTAACACCAAAACATATAATGGAATATACATGTAGTGATTAACCAAAATATTGTTGGTAATTTTAGATGTCTCTATAAATTTATATGACAAATATGAAAACAATGTCACTGCCACAGCGATTGTTAATATAAGAGCAACATCGTTAGTGTATTTACACTTTAAAATAAAAATGATTAAGGGCCAATGCCACAAATATAAAGAGTAAGAGGATTTGCCCAATATTGCAAAAGGAGTTACCAATTTAGTGTTTATGTCTACGTTACATAAAATTATAAGCATTGTACCAATAACAGTTGCAAAAGATGTTGATACAAACCACTGACCATTTGTAAGACTTGTGGAAAAAATAGATACAATTATTAAGATAAGACCTAATGTAAACAGAGAATTATGGATAATCTTTCCATTTTTTAATTTTAGAGAATTTGTTAGTCTTTCGTTGTTACTGTAAAAACTTAAACTGGCTCCAAAAAACAGTTCCCAAATTCTAGTTTGAGTTAATAGGTAGCTACTATTTTTATTTTGAAGCACTATTGCAAGTATAAATAAAGCTAGAGAAAGCAAGGTTACAGCAATTTTGCTTTTACTATTTCCAAAAAACTTGTTAAAAATAGAGTAGATAACAGGATAAAGAATGTAAAATTGTATAAGAATACTGATGTACCAAATATGCAACAATATCTTATCTGATGAGCTTAATGAAAAATAACCGCCATTATGAGCAAAATATAAATTAACTTTGAATAAGAGTGAATTGATAATTTCTTTTGATAGTTCTTTATATACTTCTGGAAAAACAAGAAAATATCCCAATGCTAAAGAAAATATGCAAACTATCAAGAAAGGAGGCAGAATTCTGGCTACTCTCTTTTTGTAGAATCCAATTAGAGAAAATGTTCCTTGATCGAATTGTGAATTTAGACCTTTAGCAACTAAAAATCCTGAAATAACAAAAAAAACGTCAACTCCTAAAAATCCACCATCAAAAAGGTGAATATTCGTTACGTAGTCAGCATTCAACAATGAAAAAAAATGGTAGAGAACTACACTAATAATTGCAATTCCTTTGAGTAAATCCAAATCTACTCTGTACTTTTTTTGTTGCATTTTTTTAAGGATCCAATTTATATTCATTGATTTTGAGTTTAATTGTTGTGAGCAATAGTTCTTTGGTTTACTTCTCTATTTGCTCCATAATGTATTTAGCAATGAATGCTCCTCCTAATTGGGTGTAATGTGCAGGATCATGAAAAAGACTTACATTGCCACTACAAAGCAATAACCCATCTTTTGTTACAAGAGGAACATTTCTATCGATAAATTTGGCATTCGGTGTAGATTCACAGAACTCTGAAAGCTTGTTATTTATCAGCTCTATTTTTCTATCTTTGTAATTTTGTAATATTTTTGCATTTTTGCTGTTTATAAGGTAGTTAACTTTAGAATCACTAATCTCAATATTAGTTAAAATAATTGAAGGAAAATTAGGAGCGTATGATGTACCAACAATATAGAAGCTTAGCTTTGGATGTAGTTGAATTTGTTCTTTTAATTCTGTTATAACTTCGTTTACATATTTTTCTAATGAATTGTCATCTTTTGGTAGTTTATTATTAGTACAGTATATTTCATAAAAGATCTCCCAACGATTGCAAAAAATAACTTTGTCGCCATCCTTCAACATATTGAGAGTTGATTTGTACAAATCATAGTAATTAGATTTTTCTTCTAATGAATCTGAATCCAATGTTTGTAGGTATGTAAAGTATTTTCCGTAAGCTAATGTGCCAGCACGAGCTAGAGTGTACACGGCGGTCTTATTTTCGTTTCTTAAGTACCATAT
>ERZ1026866.380-NODE-380-length-26963-cov-5.880928_pt1 | contig 26963 bp, 44 predicted proteins | sample MGYA00380163_ERZ1026866 | MGnify/ENA primary metagenome ERZ1026866 (study PRJEB33269, sample SAMEA4719799) | human gut metagenome | biome: human-associated habitat; feature: organic feature; material: feces | place: Cameroon | collected 2013-10 ...
ATAGTCCGTCCGGCAGGATGGCGCTGGACACGGTGACCGGCAGGCCGATGATGGCACGGCGCATGGCTCCGTATGTCATGCGTCGGTCGATGGGCAGGTCAGGCAGGCTCGTCGTAATCCGGTCCAGCCTCTCCATTGATGACCTCCTGCTTGCCGGCGGCCCGATATGCCGCAAGGCCATAACCGCCTGCCTGCGCTTTCCTCTCGGCAGCTTCGACGGCATGGCGTTTGGAGTCCATCACGATGTCTCCGATGGATACGCCGGTCACTTCGCTGATGCGTTCCAGGTCACTCAGGTTGAGCGGGAGGCTGTAGTTTGCCCTCGTGTACCAGTAGACCTCGCCGAAGCCGCAGGCCTTGGCGAATTCCTTGATGGTCATGCCGCTTTGCTTTTGGAGCCTGACGCATTCGTCCATGACCTGCTTGGCGAAATGCGTGACCTCCTGTGCTTTTCTTCCCATGCTTCAAATTATAGCTAATTGCGTAGTCATATGTGCATAAATCGTGAAGACTACGTAATTACAAATACAAGAAACTTCGTAATTACGTATATTAAAACCGTCGAAAGGAAAAACGAGATGTTGAGCACAAAGAAGACCAAGACCCCCGACCACTACCCGTGCGGCCACATGCGCGGCCCCGGCTGGCACGACTGGCGCGCCTGCCTCACCAAACAGGGAATCGAGGAGGATGAATGGCCGGTCTGACGGAAACAGCCACCAGAAACCTCAAAGCGGAACTCGCCAGACACGACAAGACACCAAAAGACCTAGCAAAAGCATGGGGCCTTGAAATCAGAGCCGTCAACAACAGGCTCAAAGGCCACACGCCACTCTCGACGGACGAAATCGAAAAAGCTGCGGCCATGCTCGACATGGAACCTGAAAACCTCGTCATGCTCCTCATCCAGCCGATCGACAGCATCAAACAATTCAAAGCCTGAAAGCCACACCAAAGGAGCGTCCGATGGACAGCAAGACCTACGACAAAGACCTGCGCAAGACCTGCGTGGAAGCCGTCTTCGACGAATTCGCCGAGCATGGTGACATGATTCGCCCGCAATACGCGGAACAGTGGGATGAAATCTACGCGAGCCGGTTCCTGGGCCACATCACCGGACCGATGGACATCGACGTGCCAGACCTCGTGGACGTCATCATCGACACGATCGTCAAGGAAGCGCAGAAATGACCAGCCAACTACTCAATCCGCCAAAACCGCCGACACTCCACGAGACAGGAAGCCTGCTGCTCGCATCAAGCGGCTTCTATATCCGCATCAACGAAGACGGCAGCGCCAGCCTCGTGGACGGCATTCAAAACATCACACTCGCGGACTTCACATCAGCGGAAATCGAAGACATCGCCTACAACCTCTCCAACAAGATCGGAGCAACAAGATGAGCTGGATGGATGACGGCGGATTCGATATGCAGGCATTTACCGCCCAGGACGGCAGGCCGATGGCTCGAATGAGCTTCCACACATCGACCGGCCAATACTACTTCAACCTCACCAAGACCGAGGTGCAGCGCGTCCGACGCGAATGCAATCGAATCCTCAAGGAAATGGAAGCAAGCAAATGACCAGCCATGACCAACTGCACGACAGCGGACAGGCAGGAAACACGAAACCGAACTACACGCTCCGCCGCGTCAAGACCCTGCTCGCCATCATCGCCTGCACCGCATCGGCGACACTGCTTTTCACTTGGCGGACGGCGGACTCACAGACCGCCACCGTCCTCGTCAGCATCATCTACATTCTGACCGTCCTATGGCTGACCGTGCGGTTCGCCCCACGCGAATAAAGACTTCCCACCAGCCGACAGTCCAACAAACAAACCAATTAGGGACGTTTTCGCGGACATCCACGTTCACCATGTCGGCTGGCGGGGAACACATATAACTGAATATCGATTATTATCCATGCGCCGACCGCATCTTGCTTCACATACACTGTCGGCGCACTCGGTTGGGCGACGGTTCGCCCGTCCACGGATTCCAATCTTCTCCTGTCTAAATATATGCAGGCGCTCCGGTGCTTGCAGGTCCTTTCTTACTATGCCTGACTGCTTCAATCACCGTCGGCCACGCCACCGGCCGTGAACGCGTTCAGGTCGCGTTCCAACGGTCAAAGGGGCGTTCGGAATCCAAGGACGGCATCGGTCCGACTCCGATGCCAGCCACTCGGCCCCATCCACTCGTCAGGACGGGGCGCACAACTTGCAACACAGCGAAAGGAAAACAATGAACGGCAAGAAAAGCGTGACGCTGAGATTCACACTCTCAGCCGAATCCATCGGGAATGAGAACGCCACCCACTCGACCATCGGCACATTCATCATGCCACTAAACGCATCCGATGAACAGCTATACAGCGTCCACCTGCCCGGCGACAGACTCGGCGAAACAACCGCACTCGCCGCCCGAATCGCATGCCAGGCCCTCGACGTTGCGCTCAAAAGGCATATCGAACGCGGCGTAGGCGACACCGTGGAAATGCTCACCGGACTCCACATCGACCCTCGTGGAGATCTTCGGGACGCCCGGTCATGACCGATCTGCTCACGCCAGCCGAACTTGCCGTCATGCTCGGTATGAGCGTGCGCACCCTCGCCAACTGGCGGAGCACCGGCAAAGGCCCGCCGTACTTGAAAATCGGCGTGGAACCGCCCGAAGGCCATCAGGACAGGCGCAAAGTCAGATACCAGCGTCAAATCGCGGAACAGTGGGCTTTGGCGCACGAATACCGAAGGACGGTGGCGAGATGAAAAACGGGAGATTCGTTCCGGCTGCACGGTTTAAAAGTAGTCCAGACGTCACAAGCGACGGAAAAGCACACGTCGACACCGGCAAACCGACCCTCACCCAGCAAGGAATCGACGTTGATGAGCTCATTCGCAAAAACAGGCGATTGATCGAAAGACTCAGAAAGGGAACACGTTGAAACACGAATACATGTTCGAAGAACTCGCCGAACTGAAGAAAATCTACGACGAATCGGGCGAAGCCGGCCTCAGCATCACCGAAATGCGAGCGTTGCGCAAGGCCGGACTCCTCACGCAGGGCCTACCGGAGAAACCGTCGAAACGAGACCTCATCCTTGCGCACTGCAAAACCCGCATCGACCAAGGCCAGCCGGTCACCGGCGAGGAAACAGCCGAAACGCTCGGCATGAGCCAGAAAACAGCCGGCAACATCATCGGCCAACTCCGCAAGGAGGGACTGCCGCCAGCCTTCGACAAGCATTCGCCACGCAAGGCACGAAAACAAACCAACGCAAACGGAAAGAAGAAGGAGACCATTATGGCCGTCACATCGAAACCAGCCGCCAACAAGGAGGAACCAATGAGCCAGGGAACCACAGCCAACGGGGAGACAGCACCGGAGAAACAGTGCGAGAACCCACGCGCCATCATCACGAACGCGCTGGTCGGCATCTATGACTCCATCTCGGCATTGCAGCGTGCCGCATACCATGCCAACGACAAGGTGGTCTACATGTTCGCCACCAAGCTGCTGAATGGCGAATTGATGGACATTAAGGCCAATTACTCGAAGGACGCAAAATGAAGCTCAATTTCGATAGCAAGGACGGCGTTTTCACCGTCAAGGCCGAGAACAAGGAAGAAATCACCCGACTCAAAATGTCCGCGATGGACATCGCAAATCTGATTGTCAATTACTTCGATGCCGAAATTCAGGAAGTGAAAGTGGAGAAGAAATGAAGCGTATTCCCCTCAAGGACACGGAACGCTACACGGTCGAGCGGTTCAGGCAGTGCAAGAAGACGGAACGTCATCTCGCGTGGTTGAAGAGCCGTAAGGCTGGTGTGGGCGGCTCGGACATGAGCACGATCCTCGGCCTTAACGCTTTCAAAACGCCTTACGAATTGTGGCTTGAGAAGACCGGCCGCGTGGAACCGGAGGACATTTCCGACAAGTGGGCCGTCATTCGTGGCAATGCCTTGGAAAACGAGCTCAGGAAGCGTTTCCGTGCCAATCATCCCGAGATGCTCGTCACGGACGGCACCGACAAGCAATTCATCAGCCGAGGGAAGCCGTATCTTCGCGCTTCGCTTGACGGCATCCTGCAGGGGGAGGACGGGAGCTTCGGAATCCTTGAGATCAAGACGGCGGGTAATCGTCGGGCGGGGGACTGGCGTGACGAGGACGGCAACCTCCGAATCCCGCCATACTACTTGGCTCAAGTCGAGTTCTACGCGCTCGTCACTGGATGGACGTGGGGCTACGTCTACGCCGCCATCGGAGACGACGAGCCGGTGGAGATACCTTTCGAGGCCGACGTGGAGGATATGGCCGCGATCGACAAGGCCGCAGCCGACTTCTGGCGTTTCGTCACTTCTGGCACTCCACCGCAATTGACCGGCGGCGACGTGCAGAAGGCCTTCCCGGAACCCACGCCGGACATCGTGGACGAAAGCGCCGACGATGACCTCTACGACCTGCTCGCACGATACGAGAGCACGGCCAACCGCGCGAAGGAACTGAAAAACGAGCAGAAGGCATTGCAGGAGCAGATCATCCTGCGCATCGGCTCGCATACGGGCGTGCGCTGCGGCAACCTCCAAGCCACCTACAAGCCGACGACACGCAAGGAATACGTCGTCAAAGCCACTACATACCGCAAATTCGCTTTCAAAGCCACCGAAGAAAAGGAGCAATAATTATGGGACAGATCGCACAGCAGGCGCAAGGACGGCAGATGGTCGAAATGACGCCGAAGCAGAATCTGAAAATGATGATGAAGAAGAGCTGGCCGCGCATCGTCAGCGTGGTCGGCAACAACATCAGCCCCGACCGCCTCTACCAGATGTGCGTCAGCGCCATCAACAAGACGCCGAAACTGGCTGAATGCTCGCCGCAGAGCGTGCTCTCCTGCTTCATGACCTGCTCAGCGCTCGGCCTTGAACCGTCCAACGTGGATGGATTGGGACGAGCCTACGTGCTGCCCTTCCGCAACAAGAAATCCGGCGGAATGGAAGCCACGTTCATCATGGGCTATCGCGGCATGATCGACTTGGCGCGACGTAGCGGCCAGCTCGTGGACATCAGCGCCCGGGCCGTGCACCAGGGAGACGAATTCTCATACTCGTATGGTCTGGACGAGGAGCTGCACCACGTGCCATGCGCCAACCCCGGCGAACTGACCCACGTGTACATGGTCGCGCATTTCAAGGACGGCGGACACTATTTCCTCGTCCTTAACCGTCAGGAGATCGAGCAGGCGAGGGCGCGCAGCAAGAGCGGCAATTTCGGCCCGTGGAAGACCGATTACGAGGCCATGGCGAAGAAGACCGCCATCCGTCGCGCCGCCCCGTACCTGCCTTTGACCGTGCAGGCGCAGACCGCCGTCGCCGCCGATGACATCACGCCTGACTACGGCGACGTGTTCCAACCTGTGCTCGATGACGATAATGCGGAAGAAGCCGATGACGTGACCGCCGAAGTCATGGAAACGGATACGCCGGAGGATCCAGAAGCCGACGTGAAGGAGGCCGAGTGATGGCCGGAGAGACCGTTATCACGATCGTCGGCAATCTGACCGCCGATCCGGAATTGCGCACGACGTCCGCTGGCGCGCAGGTCGCGTCGTTCACGATCGCCAGCACGCCGCGTTCCTGGAACCGCAGCACGAACCAGTTCGAGGACGGTCAGGCTTTGTTCATGCGCTGCAGCGCGTGGCGCGACATGGCCGAGCATTGCGCCAACAGTCTCGCGAAGGGCATGCGCGTCATCGCGCAGGGTCGTTTGCAGCAGCGTTCCTATCAGGCGCAGGACGGTTCCAACCGCACGGTCATCGAGCTTCAGGTGGATGAAATCGGCCCGTCCCTGCGTTATGCGACGGCTCAGGTGCAGAAGATGCAGTCAGGCGGATACCAGGGCGGCAACGGTGGCGGTGGCGGCTATCAGCAGCCGCAGCAGGCACGGCAGCAGTCGCAGGCTCCAGCCGATGATCCGTGGGGCGCGCCAGCCGGAGAGCCTGACTTCTGATGCGCGAATGGATTGAACCGCCGGACGTGGAACCCACATGTCCGAAGCATGGGTGCGCGTTGTATCCGGCGCGCCCCATCCCATGCCCCGAATGCGAAATCGAAGCCGAGGAAGAGGAGGCCGACCAATGAGCGGCAAGCAACGCAAGCGCAGTCGCAAGACCGCGAAGGATAACGGCACGCGCATGGAAACCGCCGTGGAATCCTATTTGCAGTGGGCTCTGGACGACCCGCGCATACAACGCCTCCGTTTGCACGGAAGCAAGGACATCGGGGACATCGGCAACGTGTACTGGCACGGCCAGCCCGTGTGCATCGAAGTGAAATGGACGCAGACCATGGACGCGCCGCAACATATGCGCGAGGCCGTCACGGAAGCGGGAAACATGGACTCGCCCTACCCGTGGGTCATCCAGAAGAAGGCAGGCGTGGGCCTCACGTCCATGCACAAGCTCGGACAACAGCACGCCTACACCGTCACCGAAGTGATGGACGCGATGCTCAGGCTTTCACCATCGGCATTGCGCGCGCGAATCAAACCCGAACCATTGGGAAGGAAGAAAACCATGTGTCTAATCACATTGCAGGAGTTCGCATTGATACTCAACAGTGGATTGCCGCTCGGCCCGGACACGGAGGAATGATGGCTACCAACGTCACCCAGAAGGACAAGACACTACAGAAGGTCATCGACTACTGCAAATCGAAACGCAAAGATTGCCGCATCATGTACACGCGCACCACGAATCATAATCACGACGACAGGATGATTTTGTGCGCGGGAATGAGAGCTTACGGCCATATCATCGACTACTGCACCCACATGCTCGGCTATTCCGGCTCCATGCCTTCCGAGGTGCCGAATCAAAGCGAGAATACGAAATGAGCAGGGCTGATACCACCGCCATGCTGTCACAACTGGTGGAGAAACGATTGAGAAATCAGTGCGCGTTCTGGGCGAGCGAGGTTAATTTCGACCGCAATACGCCTGAAGAGCGGCGAGTGGATTACGTGGGCTTCAAGCCATTGAACGTCAACGGCGAGCCGGTGCCCGCAAGCGTGGAGAAAGGCTGCTTCGGATTCTACGAGGTGAAGTCATGCATGGCTGACTTCACGAGCGGCAACGGCCTGACGTTCTACGGCGACCAGAACTATCTGGTCTGCACGAAGGAACTGTGCGACGAGATCGTATGGCAGAAGATGGTGCCGGAGCGCGTGAACGCGATCCTTACCCCCGATTCGACCGGCTCGAAACTGATTCTCGGCCACGTGCAGTCATACAACGACCTGTCATACCGGAGGCGTCCGGCAAGCGAAATCCTCTGGGCAATGGTCAAAGCGAACGGAAAGAGGACAAATTGAGCATCGCGGACGATGAAGCTGAGAAGGTATATCCGACCCGCTACTGGAGTGGAACGCGTGTCAAGGAACAGTTTTCCTGCGACACGGACGATTTGCAGGAAGCGTACCTGCGCGGACGCAACGCTCCACCGGCTGACGCCGAGGTCGAAGCCGTGGCGAAAAAACTGATGTGGTGGGACATGGCACCAGCCTGGGAAGACGTCATGCCAAGTGAGGACTGCTTCTGGACTCTGGCCGAGTCGGAGATGCGCGCCAATTACATCAGGGACGCTCGGGAAATGCTCGAAATCGCACGGAAGGCGGCAAACGAATGAGCATCGAGGACAGGACTGAAACCATCGCCGTCGCCGTCGCGGTAATGTTCTTCGTCATATTCATCGCCTTCATCGGCTATATCTGCTGGGCTGAAGCGACGGCGGACACCATCATCCTCCGTGATGACGGCCAATCATACGCATGTCAGACCAGCAGAATATCCCCAGCGCCACACAACTGCAAACCGGTCAAGGAGAAACGATCATGAGCATCAGATACGTGGAATGCGCCCACTGCGGAGAAGTCGTCGGCACATATTACGTGACCTGCCCCTACTGCGGATACAAGCTGGCCGCGCGCAGGCCGACAGGCATGGATCCGCTGTATGGCATGACCGACGACGAATTCTACAAGCGATTCGGGAGCATGTGATGGAAGATGTTGGAATTCTTCCTTGGCCCCCACCAAGCTTGGCGGAGCTCGAAAAAGCTTTGGATTCGATGGACCACGACGGAATCACAAGAGGAGATTAGGCGATGGCTAGACGTGGCTACGTGCAGCTCGTGAACGGCTTCTACGACAACGACAAGATACGTGACCTCGTGCGCATGGGCCGCGCCGATTCCGTTGGCGTGTACTGCATGGCCATCTCGTTGTGCGGGGACAGGCTCACGGACGGTTTCGTACCACGTCGCGCCATGCTCTCCAACATCGGAGCGACACCGGAACAAGTGAGGGCGCTCGTGGACGAGGGAATGCTTGAAGAGGTCGAAGGAGGCTGGCTGATCCACGACTACACCGCGCACAATCGCACCAGAGAGCAGGTATTGCACGCCAGGAAGAAAAGCGCCGAGCGCGTGGCCAAGCATCGCAACGAATCGGATGTAACGGCGTTACATCGGAACTGTAACGCTGTTACATCGGGACAAACACCAGAACACCAGAACACCAGAACACCAAAGAAAGAGAAAGAAGAATATTCTTCTTCTTTCTCCAAAGAAATCGGGGTAAGCGACTTCGAGCTAGTGAGGGAGAAGGCGCACGCCAACGCCGACATCATCCGAAACTATCCGAGCCTCGACCTGTCGGACGCATGGAACGCATTCAGCTCACGGCATTACGGCGAAACACGCTCCGTCAACGACTGGACACGACTCTGGAAAGGCTGGTGCCAACGCAGGGCCAACATGAGCGGCATACCACCCTCGAAACGCCACATACACACATGGCAGTGCGAACACGTGCTGCAAGCGCTCGGACGCGACAAGGAAACCGCCACGCCAGACCAACGAGCCTGCCAGATGGCGAAACAACTCAACAAGGAGGAAAACGCGAAATGAACAGCAGAACCACCACCCATCCCACGCACGAAGAACTAGCCAAAGCATGGCGAGAAGGCTACGCCGCCGGATGGAAAGACCAGGAATGCGACTTCCCGCCACACACAAGCGAAAACCCATACAAGGAGTACCAAAAAATGAGTGACAACGTCAATCATCCGAAGCATTACGAGAGCGGCCCGTTCGAGTGCATCGAACTGACCCGCCTGTTGAGTTTCGACTGGGGCAACGTGGTCAAATGCTGCTACCGCTGGCAGTCGAAGGACGGCGTCGAAGACTTGAGGAAGGCGCTCTGGTATGCGAACGACGCGGTAATTCACGGCACACCGCTCTATGCCGATACCAATCTGTCCGGCCTGTGCAACGCATTGTTCTCCGCCCTCGCGAACACCGATTGGGCGGGACTTAGAGGCATTTGGTGGGCATTCGCGAACAGCGGTACGGAACGGGAAATTCTAACGGCCCTCAAGAACAAGATCGTCAAAATCGAAAAGGACGGTGAATGATGAACAGCTTGGACAAGGTCAAGCAAATTCTGATTGTCGCACTGGTGGTCCTGATGGGATTAAACATCTATGCGCACTGGCATCTAGCCACGCATCCCGATTACGGCATGACGACGGTCAAAACCGGCGACGTGACATGGGTCTGCCTAACCGACCATGGCACGACCATCGGCTGCGACACCGTGGAGGAATACAAATGAAGAAAATACTCATGGACATGATCATCAAGTGGCATCAAGCCGGTTACACGCTCGACGAGATCGCGCCGCTCGTGCCGCAAGTGCCCAAAGCCGAAGTCGCAGCGATAATCCACCAGTACGACAAGGAGGCCAGACTTTGACCGACTGCCAGCACTGCCACAAGCCCAGGAAACCGGCGACGGCGAGCATGCTCTGCCCGGACTGCCGCACAGACTATTGGACCATGATTTACCAGCTCGGGCACGTCCAACTGCCCGCCCTGCGCAGCATCATGCTCCGTCAGGCGCACATCGGCCCCATAGGCCACACGCCGAACAAAGGCAACGCGCCACTGCCCATCGACACCCACGCGCAAGACCTCATCGCAGAATCGGAAGCATGGCTCGCCGAACAGGCAGGGAAAATCAGAGCGGCATACGCCGCATACGACTGGCGGAAAGCATGGTGCGCCATCATCAGCAACCGGCACACCATCCTCAACATGAGCACAGCAGCAGACGACTACGCCGCCCTGGAACACATCACCAGACGCAACGAACAAGCACTGACGCCGGAAGACGAGCTCATAATCCTCGGCACCTGCCCAAAATGCGACAGCATGCTCACCGGCACGCCGGAAGCCGAATCGGTCACATGCCAAGGCTGCCACAGGGAATGGGCCGCGCCAGCAATCAAAGCAGCCCGAGACGAAAGACTCTGGCAAGTGCGAATCACCGGCACACCAAGCGACGCGGCCAAAGAGCTGAAACGATACGGCCTGACCATATCACGCAACCTCATCAGCCAATGGCTCAAACGCGGCAAACTACCGCACGCCACGCCGACAAAACACAAGCGGCAGTATGTATTCAACCTCGGCGAGTTGGCCGCACAACTTGACTGTCACCGTTGAAATGCTATACTGTCGTATGTTCGTAAAATGGTTCAGCCAGAAATGGTTGGACCATTATTCATATCTAGCTGCATTCGCTATAATCATCTCTGTCCGGCATGGAGCCTCGCGAAAACCCTTGGGGCCGATGCGAAAAGGACGCCGACATATGCGGCGACACCAGTCACACCGGTAGCCCATAAATGGCTGGGGCTGGTCTGGGGAACTTCGCGGGTGACGTACCCAGGACATGCCGGACACCACAGCCACGGAAGGCGGCAAGGCCACATGAGTCTCCGCAGATGCGCCTGGCACAACTGCCCACAACTCGTCAAACAAGGCACACGCTTCTGCGCCATCCACACACACGCATACGAGCGGCAGCGTGGCAGCTCAACAGCAAGAGGATACGACGCAGCACACCGCCACCTCCGCAGGGCATGGGAGGCACGACTGGCCACAGGCGAAACACACACCTGCGCCAAATGCGGACATCCAGTCACGGCCGCGGACCAATGGGATCTCGGCCACACAGACAACAGACAAAGCTGGACAGGCCCGGAACATCGCAGCTGCAACAGGAAAGACGGACAGCACAAAGCAACCGCAAGCGCCGAACACTGGACACGACACCAAGCCAAGCCACTGCAGCAACCACAGTCGCAGCCAACAGGCAAACCACAAACGCAAACACGACACGACACAAACGAATCAAACGCAAGCGGACAAGCCAAACAAGCACACACAACAAAAACAACAAAACACACGCCAAAACAGGAAAAAATACAATCAACCAACCCGCCAACACCCCTAGGGGGGTACCCCGAACGGCAAGGCCAAGACCGCCGGTGAGGGGACTCGCAAGTTCGCGGATAGTTCAAGATTTGACGGACTGGCCGATACCGTAATTTTTCCGGTTCGAGGATTGGAGGTCGCATGGCTACGCATGGCGGCGCACGCACGCGCTCCGGTCCGATGCCGGATCCGTCTAGCGCCCGGTCGGACGCGCGTGGTCTTGGCGCTGATATTCTTCCGCTTTCGGCTCGCGGATACCGTTACCGGCCGAAGGCTTTTCCACTGTCCGAGTGGACGATTTGGGACACTTGGAAGGATGACGACGGTTTCCATAAGGAGCGTGACGAGAAGGCCACGGAGGCGTGGAATCGGCGTGAGCGTGAATTGTGGCGTGACTTGTGGCGGTTGCCGCAGGCTATCGCCTGGCATATGCCACGCTACCAGTACATGTTCACGACGATTGCCCTGTACGTGAGGCAGTTCGTGCTTTGCGAGTCTTCGGAGGCGAAGGCCGCTGACCGTACCGCGCTTGCACGGTATGCCGACACCATCGGCTTGACGCCACAAGGCCTTCGTTTGAATGGTTGGGCGATTGTCGATGACGAGCCGAAACCGAAACGCTCGGCAGAATCTTCCGACAAGATCATTCCGTTCAAGAGCGCGAAGCAGCGGTGGCTTGAGAATCAGAAAGAGGATGCGGAATGAGCGAGCAGAAAACGCCGGTTGTTCCGAAGTCCCTTGGTTTCCTTTTTGCCGATTGGATTGCCGCGCACTGCGTTGTGCCTAATGGCTATGATCTGGGCAAGCCGTTTGAGCTTGTCGGCTGGCAGTTGGATAACGCCATCGATTTTTATCGGGTGAAGCCTGATGCGGTGTATGATCCGGCTCGGCCTCGTCAGGCTGCGGCGTTCAAGTGGCGTCGAGGTCAGATCGTCGGCGGGCAGAAGCTTGGCAAGTCGCCTTTCGGCGCGGCAGTCGCTGCTTTTGAGGGTGTTGGGCCTTGCGTGTTCTGCGGATGGGCGCGTGGCGGCGAGACGTTCCGCTGCTCCGACTGGGGTTGCTCATGCGGTTTCGAGTATGAGTATTCTCCGGGTGAGCCGATGGGCATGCCGCGTCGTACCGCTTTGATTCAGCTGCTCGCCACTTCCGAAGAGCAGACGGCGAACGTCTACCGTCCTTTGCAGTCGATGGTGCGCAATGGCCACCTGTCCGACCTGATGAAAGTCCGTGAAGGCTTCATCCGCCTTCCGAACGGCGGTCGCATCGACCCTGTGACGGCTTCGGCGCACTCGAAGCTTGGTAATCCGGTGAACTTCGTGCTCGGTGACGAATCCGGCATCTGGACTCGTCGTAGCGGCATGTTCGAGGTTGGTGACACGGTGATGCGTGGCGCTATGGCCATGGATGGAAGAATGCTTGAGCTGACGAATCCGTGGGATCCGATGGACGCCAGCTTTGGCCAGATGACCTACGAGAGCACGGCGTCGGACATCATGAAGTTCTTCCCGAAGCATGACCCCTCATTGGATTTCGCGGATCCGCAGGATAGGCGGAAGATTCTCGAATTCGTCTATTCCGGTTCGCCGTGGGTGCCGCTCGATCAGGTCGAAGCGACCGCGACCGAGCTTATGGCCCGTGATCCGGCGCAGGCCCGACGTTTCTACGGTTGTGAGATCGTGCAGGGTTTGGGTTCGTATATGCCTGAGCCGCTTTACGATGGCACGATGGTTGACCGTCAGCCGCCCGAGCCGGGTGCTGAGATTTGTCTTGGTTTCGATGGCTCGCAATCCGGTGACTGGACGGCATTGCGTGCGGAGACCGTGGATGGCTGGCGTTGGACGCCGACATACGGGCCGTCAAATCGTCCGGCGTATTGGAATCCGGTTGAATGGGAGGGGCGCATACCGCGAAGCGAGGTCGACGCCTGCGTGTCCGAAATGTTCGACAGGTACAAGGTGCAGCGCTTCTACTGCGATCCGCATCCGTGGGAGTCGCAGGTGGACGAGTGGGCATGCCGCTTCGGCGAGGACATCGTGGTGCCTTGGCCGACCAATCGCATCGGGCGCATGTTCGACGCGCTCACCCGTTTCATGGAGGATACCGCCGACCATTCCACGACGCATTCCAACGATCGCATGGCTCGGTTGCATATGATGGCGGCGCGTAAGGTCGCCAAGCCAGGCGACAAGTACGTGCTCGGCAAGCCGAGCGAGAATCAGAAGATCGACATAACCATGGCCGACATCCTCGCGCACGAGGCGGCGTCCGACATGAGGGCGCTCGGCTGGAGCGCAGGCGGCTCACCGGTCATGGTGTACGGCTGGTAAGGAGGCTGTTGTGGAGCTGATACAGGCATCGAGGCTTTCCGACGATGACGCGAAGCTCATCAGGAGCCTCACCTACCGGCTTGCACGACTGCGCAAGCCCCATAGGCAGTGGGATGATTACTATCGCGGACGGCAGGTCATCCAGAGCATCGGCATCGCCGTGCCGGCCGAACTCCGTTCGTTCGTTTTTCCGCTGAATTGGCCGCGCATCGTGGTCGATAGCGTCGTGCAGCGCCAGCAGGTCAAATCCTTCTCCGTGCCGAATGACGACAAGGTGTCAAACGAGCTGCGCGATCTTTGGGAATACAACAACATGGAATCGCAGCAGGTGCTTTTGCACACGGAAACACGCGTGCAGGGCCACGGCTTCGTATGCGTAGGCGCTAACCCGAAGGACAGACGGCATCCACTGATCACCGTCGAATCATCCAGGAACATGATCGCGCGCATCGACCCTCGCACGAGAACCGTCGAATCAGCGCTCCGCGTCTATTTCGACCCTTGGGAGAACGGGACGCCGGACTACGCGACACTGTACACGCCCGAATACACGCTCTGGCTGGAGAAACAGCACGGCAAGTGGGTCATGACCGGCCGCGACGACCACCACCTCGGCGTCGTCCCTGTTGTGCAGTTCCTCAACCGTCCGCGCGCCGGCGACTTCCTTGGCGAGAGCGAGATGGCCGACGTGGTGCGGCCGACAGACATGGCCGCACGCGCCATCCTCGACCTGCAGATCGCCATGGAAACTCACGCGGTGCCAGGAAAATGGGCGATCGGCGTCACGCACAACGACTTCATCGACGCGAAGACCGGACAGCCGGCATCGGCGATAAAGACCTATTTCAACTCGATGCTCACCTCCAAGAACGCGAACGCGAAATTCGGCCAGTTCACTGCATCCGACCTGTCGAACTTCAAGACGGTCATCGACCTGCTGAGCGAGCAGATGAGCGCCATCACCGGTCTTCCGATGCGTTATTTCGGAATGAACACCGCCAATCCGGCAGCCGAGGGAGCCATCCGCGCCGACGAGCTGAGACTGGTGAAGAACGTCGAGCTGAAGAACGCCGTTGACGGCGATGCGTGGTCGCAGGTCATGGCCGTGGCGCACAAGCTCGCCACCAGCGACGACATTAACGCGAACCTGGTGCGCTGCGACTGGGAGGATCCGAACACGCCGACCTACGCTCAGCGTGCTGATGCGATCACGAAGCTCATGGCGTCCGGCATCCTTTCCCGCGAGGGGGCATGGGACGAGCTTGGCTGGAGCGAGGCCCGCAAGGACAAGGAGCGCGAGTACTTCGCCAAGCAGATCAGCGAATCCTATGGCCAATTCATGAAGGACGTGGACTATGGCGGCGACGATGGCGGGGCAGACGCTTCCGCAGGAGGCGACGGCGCAGAACCGTCTGCTGCGCAGTCGAAGCAACCGGCTGGCCGCGACGGTGCTCAGACTGTGGCATAAGCACGCGCAACCAGACTTCGACATCGCCTTCGCGGACATGATGCCCGAACTTTTCCGCGCATTGGACACGGCGCAATACCACACCGCCTCCGACGCGATCGCATCGACGCCGAAAATCATGGAACGCTTCGACGTGAACGCAGCACACCCGGAATACAAGCCGGATCCATGGCAGTGGGTCGGCGTGAACGGCAACGGCATGGATACCGTGGACACGATGTGGACGGCGATCACCATCGGCAAGCAGGCCGTATCCAACGGCGCCCCGGTGGACGTGGCCATGGACCGCATAGGCGTGACCTTGGTGCTCAGGACGCGCACCATGCTGGCGGACACTCACCGGTCGGCCACAAGCATGACCGCTCGCGGCATCTGCTACCAATCCACCTACGTGCGCGGCCTGACACCGCCGAGCTGCGGAAGATGCGTCATCCTCGCCGGACAGCCATGCGGCAAGACGCCTTTCGAAAGGCATCCGCACTGCGACTGCATCGCCGTCTACACCGGCCCGAAAGCACCGGCAAACGCATGCACCAGTCCAAGCGAATACCTTGATTCACTGGATGAAGTCCAGCTCGCCAAAGTCCTTGGCGGAAGGGCCAACGCCCGAGCCTACGCGGACGGAGCCGACCTCAACCAGCTGGTTAACGCCCAACGCGGCATCCGCACCGCCCAGATCGACGGGCGGAACATCAAGTACACGACCGAGGGCACCACGCGCCATGGATTCGCCGCATCACGCATGATCGACTCCGGATACGCCAAGGAATTCGTCAAGAACGGCGGACGGTACACAAAGGTCGACAGGCCGCGTCTCATGCCAGAGACCATTTACGCACGCTGCGTCGACGATCATGAGAAGGCCTTGAGCATGCTCTACAAGTACGGCTGGATCCTCTAGCCGAAATCGAATTTTTCACCGGCATCGCGATGGTGTCGGCGCCGGCACGCGATGTGACGGCCAAGGAAACCACAAGGAGAAAACACAATGCATAGGAAATGGTGGAATCTCATCCGCATCCGCACCATCGAGACCGGTGCCGAACCGGGCGGCGGAGATCCGCCGCAGCCGGAGCCGCCGCAATCCGACCCACAGGCGAATACCGGCGGCGAAGGCGACGAGAAGCTCGGCGAACACGGCATGACCGCGCTCAAGAACGAGCGCAGGGCCAACAAGTCGCTGCGCGAACAGCTCGCCGCCGCGAACGCCAGAATCAAAGAGTTCGAGGATCGCGACAAGACCGACGAGGAAAAGGCCAGCGAGAGGATCGCCAGCCTGGAGAAGTCCAACAACGGCAATGCCGCGAAGGCACTGCGATACGAGGTCGCCGTCGACAAGCAATTGCCGAAGGTCTTGGCGGAACGTCTGCAGGGATCCACTCGCGAGGAGCTGGAAGCCGACGCGGACAGCCTGCTGAAGCTCGTCAACGTGCAGAACAAGCCGAACGTCAAGCCCGACCCGAGTCAGGGCAAGGGCGGCGACCCGAAGCCGCACAGTCTCTCCGAAGCCATTTCCGCATATTACAAGTAACCGATTCCTTAGGAAGGAGACAACCTTATGGCTGTCACTCTCGCAGAGGCGAAGAACAACGCCCTCGAAGACTACGACCCCTTCGTCATCGACGAATTTCGAAAGTCCAGCGTCATCCTCGATTCCCTCATCTTCGATGATGCCGTGAACCCTGCAGGAGGCGGCGCGACGCTCGACTACTCCTACCGTCGACAGGAGACCCAGCCCACCGCCGAATTCCGCGCCATCAACACGGAATACTCGCCGAGCACCACCACGACCAAGAAGTACAGCACCACACTCGCCGTGCTCGGCGGCGCCTTCGAGATCGACCGAATCCTCGCGAACATCGGCCCGAAGGGATCCGACGAGGTGACACGCAACATCAATGAAAAGGTGAAGGCCGCGATAACCCTGTTCCAGGATACCGTGATCAACGGCGACGTTGGCGTGAACGATAAGGCCTTCGACGGCCTGGACAAGGCTCTCACCGGCTCAAGCACCGAGATGAAGCCCACCTCCGGCACCTACGACTGGACCGACCTCGAAGGAGAGAAGGGCAACAAGGCCATCGACACGCTCGACGAATTCCTTGACCTGCTTGACGGCACGCCGACCATCGTGGTCGGCAACAAGAAGGCCCTTGCCCGCGTCCGTGCCATGGTGCGCCGCACCAGCATGTACGTGCGCGAACCGATCGATGGTCTCGCCAACTCGAACGGCCGTCCGATCAGCCGCGAATCCTATGGCGGCATCCTCTTCGCCGACGCCGGCGAGAAGGCCGGCAGCAACGATCCGATCATCCCCATCGCCACAGACGGCACCACTAGCCTGTACGCGTACCGCGTTGGCTTGGACGGCTTCTGCGGCATCACCACCACCGACGGCACCCTCGTGAAGACCTGGCTGCCTGACTTCACCCAGCCGGGCGCAGTGCATCGCGGCGAGGTCGAACTTGGTCCGGTCGGCGTCGCATTGAAGGCCACCAAGGCCGCTGGCGTGCTCCGTAAGATCAAGGTCAGGTGATCATGATGTGGCGAATCGAAGCTCCGAATAATGAGTACAACGGCGTCACAGCCGGCGTGACCTTCGTCGGTGGCGTCGGTGAGACCGACGTGGATCCGTCCGACTATTTCCAGCGCCACGGCTACACGGTGGCCGAGGTGCAGGCCGACGAACCGAGCACGGTCGCCGACGCCGCGAAACCGAAGAAGAAGACCAGTGAGAAGGATGGTGAATGATGAAGGAGACCACGAACGGACGTCACGAGAACATGATCCCGGCAAGCGCGGTGTATGTGCCGCAGACGGGCGGCGCAGCTAAGCCGCTCGATACGGTGCTGTCCGGCATGCCCGCCAAGCAGGCTGCTGCGGTGAGTGACGCCACCACAGGTCAGGAGATTGCCACCATCAACGCTTTGCTGGCCAGCCTGCGCAACGCCGGTATCATCGCGAAGTGATCCCATGACCTGGGCGCAAATCGACGATGTCGCAGTCGAACTCGGCCGCGACATCGCCTCCGACAGCTCCGAAGGCAGGCAGATCGGGAAATGGCTCCGCCGCGCCGAAATGATGATCCGCAACCGCATCCCAGTGCTGGACGAATGGTGCACGGACGCGAGATATCAGGAAACCGTCATCGAAGTGGAATCCGCAGCCGTCGCACGCAAGGCGCTCAACCCGGAGGGCGTGAGCAGCACCATGCTGCAGATCGACGACGGTAACATGCAGACCAGCATCGACAGCTCGCGCAGTCGCGGCGAGATCTCCATCCTTGACGAGGAATGGGACATGCTGCTGAAACGCGTCAGCAGCGATCTCGCTACGGCGGTCATCGCTCCGGAACCCGTGGTCATCCCGCTGCCGCACTACCACTACGACTACTGAGGAGGTTGACATGCCAAGCATGGCACCTCTCATCAGAGCCCTGCCGAAACTGCGCCAGATGGCCGAAAGCCTCATGACCGACCAGTGCGTCGTCACCCGCATCGGAGACACCACAACGGATTCGGCCACGGGACTGCCGACCACCGGCACGGAGAAGGTGTACGAAGGCAGCTGCAAGGTGCAGACCAGCGGCGGCCTCGCCAGCGAGCAGACCGAAGGCAGCGCAGCACAAGCCATGGGCGCCGTCTCGTTGGTCTGGTCTTTGTACGTGCATTTTCCATATGGCACTCCAGGCCTTCGCGCCGGTGACGTGGTGGAAGTCACGGAATCCGCTAATCCGCTGCTCGCCGGCAGGCGGCTCAGGCTCGTCTCGCCTCAAAGCGAGAAGACGCACGCCACCGCCTGCCGTTGGAACGTGAAGGAGGACTCATGAGCGGACTGTTCGATGTTTCGCAGTTGACGGCCTTCGGCGATGCGCTGCTCGCCAAGGGCGTGGCTCGCCGCGCCTTGATCTCCGCTTCGGTGAAGAAGGGCGCGCAGAACGTCAAGAACTCGATTCGCGACGACCTGAACGGTTCCGGCAATGCCGCATTCAGGCGTATCCCGATCACCTACACCGTTTCGGAGGATGCTGGGCGTATCACCGCCGAGATAGGCCCCACCAAGGGCGGAGCGGGTTCGCTCGCCAACATCGCGTTCTTCGGCACCGCGAGGGGCGGTGGAACGCATCGGTTCTACGAGCACGGCGAGGAAGAGCTTCCGAAGCTTGCGGAATACGTGGCGCGTGCCGCCGTGGAGGTGGTCTGAATGAAGTCGATCATGACGTTGACCGACACGATTCTCGATCATATCCCGAAGCCGGCGACTGGCTGGGCCGTGTACCGGCAGACGGCGCCTAAGCCTACGGAGAAGCCGCCGTGGGTGATTGAGACGGTCACGACCAACGGTCACATTGTCGGCGAAACGCAGCATGTGCATTGCGGCATCGGCACTTTGCTGGTGCGCATCGTGAGCACTACGGCCGATTCCGTCAACGTGTTGGCCGATGACCTCATGATTCCAGGGCTTGCTGGCAAACGGTTCGTCGCGCAGGGGTTCGATACCGGCTGTCTGACGCTGTTCTCTGATTCCGGCGCTTATGCGGCCGGACTTACCGCAGAGGATACGGCACTGCTTTACCAGTGCCGTCTTCTTACTTTCAAATTCAACTGGTCACGCATGTGACCCCAAATATTTAAGGAGGAGTCATGGTTTTGACTCTGGGAACCGAAGTTCCTTCCACACCGGCGGACGGTCTGGTCAACACGATCTGGGTGCCGTCCATCAAAAACATCCAGAAGCCGACCGCTGCAGAGATCAACGCTGGGACCGACCTGTCCAACTACGTCACCTTAGGCGGGTGGAGCTGCACTCCGTCGCAGGAGTCCATCTCCGATCAGCGCGAGAACAGCGCGCAGGATTACGAGAATCCCGGACGCAAGAAGATCAGCGGCCCAAGCATCGAGGTCATCGACAACACCAACACGTCGCATTCCACGCAGAACGCCGCAATGGAAACGTTGACCGAGGGAGTGGAAGGCTACTTTGTGCGCCGCTACGGCAAGCAGACGGATAAGACTTTTGTCGCCGGCGACATCGTGAACGTGTACGCGGTCCGCATCGGCATGAGCGCCAAGATGGCGATCGCCGCGAACAGCGTGCTGCGCAGCAAGGTCAATTTCTCCGTCCGCGCTCCAGGCTGGGCGGAAAACGTGAAGGTCGCCTGATTGATTCTTCCCGCATCGGACTTTCGTCCCTTTCGCCGGTGCGGGACCCTCTTTTTCTCTTTTCCGGCAAAGGAACATGAATATCAGAGCGAAGGAACAACAATGCTTAAAGTCGTCAGGCGCACACGCGAGGTCGATGTCATCCTCAACCAGCAGACCGCCGAGGACATCGCCAGATTGGGTGATGCGCTGGCCGAGGAGACCACGCGCGAACAAATCACGGAGGCTGGAACGAACCGGCAGGCGAAGGCCACCGCGCGGCGCATCGAAGAGCTGCGCGAACAGGCGGATGCGGAGACTTTGCGACTCACGTTGCGAGCATTGCCGGTAAGCAAGTGGGCGCAGGTGTTGGCCGCGCACCGCAACGAGAACGGCACGAACGATATGTTCGGCACCGCCGCCGCGGCATTGCCGCTCATGCTTGATTCCGCGACCATCGGCGGCAAGCCGGTGGCCGACGAGGACAAGACCGAACAGGCATGGCGGAATCTGTTCGACGAACTCACCGATGGCCAGTTCACTCCGATCTGGCAGGCCATCGCCGAACTGAACGGCACCGCAGCGGACCCAAAAGCGGCATTCGACCTCGCCTCGAAGGTTCTCCACAACTAGTCGAGGACCTACGCATCTGCCGCCAGCTCGGCATCTCTTATAAGCGTTTCATGGGCTGGATGCCAAGCGAAGGCGATGAGGTCGAATGGGATGAGACGGAACGCAATTGGATGCGCTCGTTGGCGGAATACGAACGGTCATTATGCCCCATGTGCGGTTTGCCGCGCGACATCTGCCAAGACCCGAAGGGCGAACTTACATTGCATGCCGAAACCAGCGTCTGCTGGGCCACGGCGCACATGCAGCAGGCCATGAAACGGTGGACTGACAACAACGGCAAGGACAATCCGGCCGCGAACGCCTTGGTGGCGCATTTGACCTGATTTTTGGAGGTTTGTTTTGGCGGAGAACAAGAACATCGTCATCCGGTTGATGGCAGACACAGCCTCCTATGAGGCGGCGATGACCCGCGCCGGAAGCACTGCGAGAACAGTCGCTTCTGGCATGGAGGGCACCGGGCGCAAGTCCGCGCTTATTGCCAGCGGCATGACCGCGGCAGGTTTGGCCGTGGCCGCTTTCGGCGTGGCCGCAGTCAAGATGGCAGCAGACTTCGACCAGCAGATGAGCACCGTGCAGGCGAACACCGGCGCGACCAGCGCCCAAATGGACCAGCTGCGTGCCGCCGCCATCGAAGCCGGAGCTTCCACGGTTTATTCCGCTTCGGATTCCGCCGACGCGATCAACGATCTCGGCAAGGCCGGCATGAGCGTCACGGATATTCTCACAGGCGGCTTGTCTGGCGCTTTGAATCTGGCCGCCTCCGATGGCATGGCCGTAGGTGACGCAGCCGAATACATGGCCAACGCGTTGAGCATGTTCCACCTGAAAGGGTCTCAGGCTTCCCAAGTGGCCGATACTTTGGCGGCTGGCGCCGGCAAGGCAGTCGGCAATGTCTCCGATTTCGGCGAGGCGTTGAACAATTGCGGCGCGCAGGCGAACAGTTTCGGCATGAACATTCAGGAGACCACCGGTGTTCTTGCCCTGTTCGCGCAGAACGGCACCATCGGCGCCGAGGCCGGCACCCAATTGAACAGCATGCTGATGAAGCTGGCCGCACCAAGCGCCGAAGCGTCCAATACGATGAAGGAACTGGGAATCAGCGCATATGACGCTCAAGGCCATTTCGTCGGCATGGCGAACTTCGCCGGACAGTTGCAGAAGGCCGAAAAGAACCTGACCGACGAGCAACGCAACCAGGCGAACGCGACCATCTTCGGCAGTTACGCCATCAAGGCCGCAAACTACTTGTATGAGGCGGGCGAGTCCGGTGTCAACAAGTGGACGAAGGCCGTATCCGAAAGCGGGTACGCCGCCGAGCAGGCGGCTGCGAAGAACAACAATCTCAAGGGTGATCTGGAGAATCTGAGTGGTTCGATGGAATCCTTGATGATTTCCGTCGGCGAGGGCGCTCAAGGCCCGTTACGCAAGATGGTGCAGGGCTTGGATACGATGGTTGACACGTTCTCTGGTTTGCCGTCCGGAGCGCAGCAGACCATCGTGGTCATGGCATCATTGGCCGGCGTGTTCGGAGCCGTGCACAAGGCCGCGGGCAATCTCAACGGCAGCACCAGCACCATGGCCAACAACATCGGTCTGGCCATTGACCCGATTCAACGCGTCAAGACGGCGCTCGGATCCGCGCAGACGGCTTTCGAACTGTTCAAGGGCTCTTCGATGAGCGCTTCCGAGCAGATGGAGGCGTTCGGCACGTCCGCTTCCAAGGCGCAGCTGAAGACCGCTGGTTTCAAGGCGGTCGGCAGCAGTGTCATGAGCCTGCTTGGCGGCCCGTGGGGCATCGCCCTGACGGTGGCCGGAGCGGCGTTATCGGCTTTCATCAGCCACCAGCAGAAGGCCAAGGAAGCCGCCGAGCAATTGCAGTCGGCTCTGGAATCCGGCAGCAACATCAGCGAGACCATCGCCGGAGCCTATCAGGATATGAGCAGTGGCGGTGTCAAGTTGACCACATGGCTTGACAAGGCGGGTATCAGCCTGACCGACATGACCAGCGCAGCCATGGGAAACGAAGCCGCGTTGAAGCGCGTCAACAAGCAGATCAAGGAAATCAACAACAAGCCCGGCATTGGCGCAACCACGGCATCCGCCATCAAGAAAGCCCTGAAAGAGGAGTCAAAGGCCTACGATGATGCTTCCAAGAAGGCCAATGAGAAAAGCAAAGCCGCCAAGAACGCCGTGGATGCTGACGGCAAGTCCGCATCGGCAGCGAAGGAAGCTGCCAGCGCGAACAAAGAGCTTGGCTCTTCCGCTTCGGATGCGTCAAGCCAAATCGATGATCTTGTCCAGGCGCTGTTCGGCCTGGAGTCGGGCAACCTGACTGCAGACCAGGCGGTCGACCAGCTTAACCAGAAGATTGGCGAACTGTCAAAAACATGTGAAGATAACGGCGTCGTCTTCGACCAGAGCGGGAATCTGCTTGACCGTTTTTCCGAGGAGGGCACCAAGACCAAGCAGGCCTTGGAGGACATCGCCAGCAGCGCCCAGAACGCTGCGGAAAAGATTCTCAAGCAGGGCGAGAGCACCGGTTTCAGCAGCGGCGAGATCGAGCGTGCGAACGGCGTGCTGCAGGACGCGCGTGACGCGATCATCCGGCAGGCCGAAGCCTCGGGCATGAGCGAACAGGCCGCTAACGCCTTGGCAGACCGTTGGGGGTTGAGCTCCGATAGCATCAAGGCTTCCATCGACAACATCAAGAAGACCGCCGACAACAACAAGGCGAAGCTTGACGTTGACGATTCCAAGGCCAAGTCGAAGACCGATAATGCGAAGAAAAACGTTGATTCGGTCAATAAGGCTAAGGGCACAGCGAAGCTCGATGCCGACGATAAGGCGTCTGGCAAGGCCAAGAATGCCGAGAAGAACGTCGAATCCGCGAACAAGTCCAAAGGCAAGGCCACTCTTGACGCGACGGACAAGGCTTCCGGCAAGGCCGACAAGGCGAAGGGCAATGTCAGGTCGGTCAACAACGCCAAAGGCACAGCGAAGCTCGATGCCACTGACAAGGCCAGCGGCAAGATCAATGCCGTCAACGGCATGAAGCTGAACAACAAGAACATGATCCTTACCGCTTCTGACCATGCGTCCAGCAAGATCAATGCGGTAAACAATAAGCGTCTGAATAACAAGAAGACCACGCTGAACGCTTCCGACAAGGCGTCCAGCAAAGTGGATTCCGTGAACCGTAAGACTATCGGCGACAAGCACTTCACGGTCAGGGTCACTGACCATGCTTCCGCGACCTTGCGGAGCATCCAGAATTATCAGATCGCGGACAAGAGCTTCACCGTCACGGAGAAGACGAAGAAGGAGGGTGGCTACACCGGTGGAATGTTCACCGATGGCCACTTCCAGAAATTCGCAGGCGGCGGCATGTTCTACGGCTACGTGGATCCGGCGTGGGCGCCCGGCAATGGTTTGAGCGACAGCGTGTATCTGCTCAACGCTCGTCTCACTGCGGGCGAGTACACGCACAATGCTGCGGCCACGGCCTATTACGGCGTCGATAACATGCGTCTGTTGAACGAGCGGAAGATTCCGCGTGAGGTGTTTTCCACGGCCAATCAGATGACAGGCAATCAGGTCAGTGTACAGGTTGATACCGCTTCCGTGGTGGCGGCGATAACCAGCCTGCACAATGATCTCGGCGCGATTATCAGCGCCGCGTCCGGTGATTTGACGGTCAGCGACCGTGACTTGGGGAGGTTGATCCGCAAATATGCGCGAGCTTAAGTACACGTCGCATGATGGCACGGTCATCGACCTCAACGCCGATGATCTGTGGGTGGCTGACCTGCAGGAAATGCGCGGGTACACGTGGACGTACACGCTGGCCTCTCGCGGCATCAAATCGGTGAGCCGGAACGCTTCGACGGCGAAAATGACCGTCCGCACCAAAACGCCCGCAGTGTTGGATGCGGCGCAGACCGCTTTCGATGCTGACGTGCAGGCCGTCAAACCTGGCATGTTGACGGTGGATGGCGAATGGTCGCAGCATGTCTATATCGTCGGCTCGTCGCTTGGCCTTGTGCCGTGGCCGGATTATGCGCAGGTCGATTACACTGTGGTCTTGTGCGATGGTGTTTGGCGGCGAGCATTGCCGGTGCAGCATTTCTTCCCGATGGCCGCAGGAACCAGTTCGCAGCTTGACCTGCCTACCGACCTGCCGACGGATCTGGCTTCGTCGCGAATCGTTTTGACGGTAGACAATCCGACTGGTAAGACCGCTGAATTCTCCGCAATCATCTTCGGCCCGTGCACGAATCCGTCCTTCCGGCTTGGCGGCAACACTTACGAGGTTGACGTGACGGTGCCTTCCGGCGGATATGTTTCGCTGTCCGCGACCGGTTTGAGCAAGACGATAACTCTGACGGCAGAGAACGGCGATGTGACGAACATTTTCGATAAAGGTGTCCGTGGCGATGGTGCCGGTTCCGGCTCGTATGTGTTCGAGCCAATACCGGCTGGAGAATCGCTGCTGGAGATTTCCAGCAATTATGGCATCGATTTGACCTTGTATGACGTTTCTGGAGGTGTGCCATGGCGGACGTTATCATCGCAGACGGCAAGCTGACGCCACGTGCGAGCGTTTCGCAGGTGACGTTGGATTGGGCTTGCGGCACCGATGAAAACGATTTCGAGCTGACCATCAACGATCCGGATGCGCCGGAAATTGAACGTGGCTGGTATTTCTGGCTTGACGGCAGTGACGTGGGCGGCCGGATCATCGACCGTCGTGCGACTGTTTCCGGTGGCGTGTCCACGGCCACGTGGATCGGCCAATCGTGGACTGGCATGCTGGCGGCGAAGATATTGCAGCCGGACGCGAATCAAGATTACCTGACCGTCTCCGGCAAGCTGCCTGACATCCTCAAAAACCTCTTGAAGCGCATCGGCTTGGATTCGGTGTTCACCGTCGATTCATCCGACGTCTCCACATTGTCGAATTGGGCTTTTCAGAGTCCACGATATGTGGACGCCTATGTTGGGTTTCGTACGCTGCTCGCATCCTGTGGCCGCAGGCTTGATTTCAAAGTGTCCGGCAACCGGATCCGGCTTGGCATCGTCCCGGTGCAGACCATCGCCAACACGATTGACTCCGACCTTGTGGATTTCAGGGTGGAAACACAGCATCGTGTGACGAATCATCTCATCGGCCTTGGCTCGCAGGAGCTGAAGAATCGCCTCGTATCGCACTGGTATGCCGACGCGAACGGCAACGTGAGCCAGACGCAGACGCTGAAAGGTGTCGATGAGGTCTGTGAGATCTACAATTACACGTCTGCTGATGCGGCCACGTTGAAGACGGAGACTCAGAAGCATCTGCAGGAGGAGCAGACCGGCGGAAAAGTGGACGTGACCTTGTCTGATGGCGTTGGCGATGGCTTGCGCGTCGATGACAAGGTGACTGCCTCCGACCATTCGTCCGGCTTGTCTGTGACCGCTGTGGTCACGAAAAGGATTGTGAAAATCGATTCCGGCATCATGACTTCGACGTTTGAGGTCGGACAGGGGATCGTGAAGGAAACGGAGAGTGGACAGTGACCATCGAACTGGTTGACGGCAAGGCCGGCACGGCTCATATTTCAAGCGAGGACAAGGCGATCATCCATCAGGCCAAGTTCTCGAAGTCTGATGTGGTGTTCGACTGGGGCGACGCGTTCAAGTGCACGATGAGTTCGTCCAACAGGGCGACGATCGGCACCGGTTGCGCGTCGATACAGGGTTTGGACTGGCATATCACGGCGGCGGAATCGGTGACGATCTCCAACGGGTCGCAGGGCATGAAACGCAATGACATCATTTGCGCGCATTACCATCGTGACTCCCGTTCCGGTATCGAGAATGTGGGACTGGTCGTGTTGAAGGGTTCGCCGAACGCGACGTCCGCCGCCGACCCGGCCATTCCGTCAGGGAGGATACTGTCCGGCGCGGTTGACGCCTACCAGCCTTTGTGGCGCGTCCCATTGGATGGCATCACGGTCGGTACGCCGGTGCGCCTGTTCACGCCGAGGGGCGCTTTGTGGGATTCCGTAACCC
>ERZ1026866.382-NODE-382-length-26814-cov-23.562876_pt1 | contig 26814 bp, 14 predicted proteins | sample MGYA00380163_ERZ1026866 | MGnify/ENA primary metagenome ERZ1026866 (study PRJEB33269, sample SAMEA4719799) | human gut metagenome | biome: human-associated habitat; feature: organic feature; material: feces | place: Cameroon | collected 2013-10 ...
TTTGAAAAGTGTAAACATTCCATCAAGTGTGACAGAGATAAAAGAAGGCACTTTCGAAAACTGTAGTTCTTTGGAAAGTATAAAAATCCCCTCAAATGTTACCAAGATAGGATATAGTGCTTTCCACGATTGTAAGAGCTTAAGAGCAATTTACATATATGCAGAAAAAGTTCCTATTTTACCTTATAATAGTCGTGCTTTTGAAGGTTGCGACTCGAAAAAATGCAAAGTTTACGTCCCTATAGGTACATATGATGCGTATTCACGATCACAATTTGGATACTTTGAAAACATTGTAGAGTTCGATGCCACCAGTTTCCGCAATACAATAGCAACTGCCGAAAATCAAGACACAACTCATTACGTTGTGAATGATAAAGAAGAACACACCCATTAAGAACATCGACCTCATGAAGAAGCATAAATGAAGGTAATCAAGCGACGAGGAGTACACCTCTTACCATTCCGAACAGAGAAGTTAAGCTCGTTAGCATCGATGGTACTACATTCTGTGGGAGAGTAGATATTTGCCTTCCTCTACATGTATGGTTAACTAAGTATACAGTATAGATACTGTTAGCGGGAGAAGTCCTATATCAAACTGATCTTAAAAAAGAGAAGGTCACTATGATGATTGAATCCCATTTTAAGATTGAAATCAAGCTTGAAGAAATTCTTGCTTGGATTCATATCTTGTGCGGTTTCTTCGCTTAACTATTCAAGCCTATCCTTTTGTCTTTTCAAAAGGATAGGCTACTTAAAATTGCATATGGTTCTATGATTTACCGAGAATGGGGTAATAGCATATGCGTGGAAATGCGGTTCCGTATGTCAAACACCAACAAGGAAAGCCTATGAAATAGAAAAAACTTATATAGGCGGTTGTTACAGTGGCTTGTTGTTTTATACCTGATCCTGTAACAAGTCTATTAGTTAATATTGCTGCTGAGATTGATATAGACTTTTATTACCGCAAAAGATAAATCAGCAACAAGCAAGAAATGATAAATTAAACCTGAGAGTTCCATCTCTTTTAGTAGGGGTGTAGTAGGGTTTATACCGCATCACAAGCCCTATTCTGCAATTGTTCTTTTACAAAAACAGTTCTTAATTACTAAAACTATCAACAATGAAAATCAATAACATTAAAATGTATAGCAAGGTCGTGTTAACGGCTTTATTACTCTGTATTCCTTTTTCATTTCTACAGTCGTGCAGTGATGATGATGAGAAACAGAACGAATTCGAAAAGATTATCACTCGAGGTGCATGGGCACAAGATGGTGACAACGATATCATAATCTTTAACTCTGATGGTACGTGGTATGCTTATGACAGTCCTGAAGAATTTGGAGATAAAGAAGCTGGAGGATTTGCAGGCACCTGGTCATACTCTAACAATACCCTAACATTTAAACAATTGTATCGTTGGGATGATGATGTAAAAGAACCTGTAGAAGACTATCAAAGATGGACAGAAGTGTACACCGTAACAAATTTTTCAAACGACTTCTTTTCATGTACACAAATTTATCCCAAAGAAGAAAAAGATAGGGTGATGAATTATACGCGATTTAAGTAAGCCAGAGTTTCTACTCCATATTGCTGGAAGTATACACTTTGGTTATAATGCCACAAAGAGATTTGGTATAATCAAGAGCTATTTTTAGTTGTTGGTTTTGTGGCACCACCAGACGATATTAAAAGAATAAATGAGTCAAAGTCTTATACAAACTTTGGCTCATTTACTCTTTTTATGGCGCTTCACAGCAGTTGGTCATTTCCAACAGCTCCGATCCTAAGCGCAAAGTTAAGTATTTATTATTTAAGGGTGGTTCTAAAAATTCTGTTTTTTGAATTCTGCTATTCTGAAATGTGATTTGCACACTCTCGGAAGTGTCTTTCTGAAAGTTTGTTCGGTCACATAGCCCGCTATGCTCCCTCTCAAACTTTCAAAAATACACTTCCGATAGCACACTAATCCCTATTTCAGAATTATTAGAACCACCCTTATGACAATGCCATTTTCTACCATAAAATTTAGGGGTTAGGGTGATGCATACACTAAGCATATAAAAAGGCATCAAACAGTACCTCAACTGAAAAATAAGAACTTCCACATTGCTATTTCACGGTAGCTGCTCAATGCCTCTATTTTGCTTACTTTACTTGTCATTATGTATTTTGACGCTGCAAAAATACAACTCTTCGCACTCTGTCACAAGCATATTGACGTTGATTGTACAAAATGTGCGTTTATTGTATGAGTTGCTGCGCTGGAAGTGTTTTTTGTAACAGATGCTACCCAAAGCAGGCGATGCGACACCGCGGATACCACGTGCTGGGGCAATCGCGCGTTGTGAGGCAGGGTGTTCAAAATAGACATTAAAACGAGGTAGTTGGGGGAATTCTAAGTTGCTTGAAACGCACTGCAAAAACGCAAGCAATAAATGCTACTTCAAACGCAAGCAATAAACGCTAACACTAAACGCAAGCAATAAGCGCTAACACCAAACGCAAGCAATAAACGCTAACACTAAACGCAACCTCTAAACGCTAACACTAAACGCAAGCAATAAGCGCTAACACTAATGGGGGCGACGCGTCTCGCGTCGGGCATTAAGGCAAAGGCTATTTCGTGTATAGACATTGCATTTTCCCGACGCGAGACGCGTCGCCCCCATTAGTGTTAGCGTTTGGTGTTAGCGTTTATTGCTTGCGTTTAGAGGTTGCGTTTAGTGTTAGCGTTTAGTGCTTGCGTTTAGTGTTAGCGTTTGATGCTTGCGTTTAGTGTTAGCGTTTAGTGCTTGCGTTTGATGGTTAAGTCCGTTCGCATGGTTACATTTCATCGGACAACACTAATTTATAAAAGGATCAGGACGAAAAAAGTTGCATTTGGGGCTTTCTCTATACTACAATAACTTTACTAACCGAGTATCTTGCATCTTACACAAACACATTGCAACTCATTGGATATCAACGCTTTACTTAGTGTAGGATACTGCTAATGTTACCTACACGCAACTTACACAACCTGCACACCACACATACTGCCACACGGCACAAGCACGGGAGGAGGTTATTACGGCATAGGGGAGCAGAAAAGTCTGTTGCTCCGATAGATTGTTCTACGTCCCTATGGCATATAACCCACCGCACACGTCCATGCCGACTGCGAGGCAGCGGGGTGTGATGTGTAAGATGTGTGCAGGGGTGTGTATGATGTTTTGAACACATCTTACACTCTTGGAACCTTTGTATATCAACTTGTTACGTGCGAAAAGTGTAAGATGGCAGTAAAAGTACACACACTCATTTATAAGGGGGCTGACGGGGAGGGGGAAAATATTACACACATGTCTGTAAGCTTATGACTTGATTTCCGCGGTACATACTCAAACACTAAACGCAAGCACTAAATGCAAGCAACAAACGCTACCTCTAATGGGGGCGACGCGTCTCGCGTCGGGCATTAAGGCAAAGGTTCATACACACAGGCTCACACGCAGCGCTAATTACACGCTTGTCTGTGAACTTTTGCCTTAAAATCCCGACGCGGGACGCGTCGCCCCCATTAGTGCTTGCGTTTGTTGCTTGCGTTTAGTGGTAGCGTTTTGTGCTTGCGTTTAGTGGTAGCGTTTTGTGCTTGCATTTAGCGCTCGCATTTAGCGCTTGCGTTTTTCTTGACTTCATTGCTTTTCATCTGCACTTATGTCTTAGCGGTAAGCACCACAAGGGCGAACAGCCCTTAAAGCACAGAACAAGGTTTTCTGCACACCGGCCTCAGCCAGGGCTTTTGCATAAAAAAGAGAAGAGCAAGGTGGGCACATTGTGTTGTTGTGCTAACCTTGCTCTTCTCTATTATATGTATTGAATTATTACTTGTGCAAGCGGTTTATGATGCGCTTCACACGACTCTTCTTCTTGTTTTGTCCGTAGCCATAGCCATAACCGTAGCCATAACCATAGCCGTAACGCTTGTCGACATTGACATCGTTAACCACAACGGTAAGGTTGTTGAAACGGTGTTCCTGATACATGCGTTCAAAGTCGGGCAGGAAATCGCGATTTTGCACTCCGGCACGCAACACAAAGATGGTGATGTCTGACTCGCGGTTGACGATGCTGGCATCGGCCACTGAGAACATTGGAGTTGAGTCGATGATGATGTGGTCGTACATCTGGCGCAACTGCTGCATGAGTTGGTGCAGACGATCGCTCATGAGCAACTCTGTGGGGTTGGGCGGTGTTGGGCCCGACGGCAAGAAGTCTACTCCCTTTACTACGGCATCGGTGCGAATGAGGTCTGCCACCTGTGTGTGGTCGTCTGAAAGGTAGGTGGTAAGGCCGAATGTGTGGCCAAAACTCTCGCTCAGCGTGCGCTTGCGTATGTCGCCGTCGACGACAAGCACCCGTTTGCCTGCCATGGCCAAGATGGCGGCCATGTTGCGCGCAACGAAACTCTTGCCCTGACCGGGAGTGGTTGAGGTGGTCATCATCACTTGCGTTGAATGGCGCATGTAGCCAAGGCTGAAACGTATGATGCGGAATGCCTCTACCACGGGGTCGTCGCTGCTGAGGTCGGTAATGAGCGACTTGTTGTTGTTGGCATTCTTCATGCGGGGCACCTCGCCAAGCACCGGTATGGTGGTTGCGTTTTCAACGTCCTTGCGGCCATGTATGGCTACATCGAGCATATAGCGGAGCCACAACACGAAGGCCGGTATGCAGAGTCCGATAATGAGGCTCACGAGCAGAATAACAAGGCTGCGGGGGCTGACTCGCTGATTGCCAATGGGGCCTTCAACCAATCGCACATTGGCCTCGTTGATGGCCTGCTGCAGGGCAACCTCCTCACGCTTGTTGAGCAAATAGGTGTAGAGTGCCTCCTTGAGCGACTGCTGGCGCTGTATGTCGAGGCCCTGCTTCTCCTGTTCGGGAGCACCAGCCATGCGACCTGTGAGCATGTTTTCGTTGGCACGTGCAGCCTGCAAGCGCACTTCGAGCGAATTAACATAACTGCGCAACGACGAGGCTATGGCTTGACGCATCTGTGCAAGCTGGCGGTCCATTTCGCGCACCACGGCCTGGTTTTCGCTTGAGTTGGCCACCATGGTGTTGCGCTTGTTCATTTGGTCGTTGTAGGCCGCAATCTGGGTATTGAACGAGGCATCTCCCACATTGAGGGCGGGTATGAGGTCGTGGCTGTTTGAGTGTGTGTGCAGGTACTCGTCAAGGTATTTGGCCACATTGAGCTGCGTTTCAGCCTGCAGGCTTTGTTGGCGGGCGGTCGAACTCTCGTCGATCATGGCCTGCGGTGTCTTGTCGAAATCGACAAGCTGGTTGCGCTTTTTGAAACTTGCCAGTTGGTTTTCGACGCTGCTGAGTTCGCGGCCAATGATTTGTATGCGGTCGTCGATAAACTTGGCAGTGTTGAGTGCCACGCGGTTTTTGTTTTCAACCACGTCTTCCTTATACGTGTCATAGAGTGTGGCCAGCACCTGGTCTGCACGCTCTACGTTGGTGTCGTTGCAGTTGAGCACAATGAGCGATGTCTCCTTGTCGTACTCGCTGGCAGAGAGCATTTTTAAGAAACGCGCTGCAGCCTTTTCCTTCGACAAACGGTCTACCTCGATGGTTTCGTCTGTCCAACGGCCGAACCCTGGGCCGCGCACTACGCACAATGGGCCGTAGGGCGTTTGCGTCATCTGGCCGAGCTGCACATCAACATCGGGCACATCGTTGCCCATGCGGTCGGTCATGCCTTTGAGGGTGACGGTGTTGCTGCCTTTCTTCACCACATCGATATGCTGCCCGCGTTTGCCCTTGTATTGCTTTTGGAATAATACCTGGAATGGCAGTTCCTTGCCATACAGCGTGATGCTGTGCAAATTCTCCTTGGTGGTGTACTCTACATCAAGATTGAGTTTGTCAACCACACGCGACATGAGGCGTTTTGACGAAATAATGAATATTTCGTTTTTAAGGTTGTCGCCTACGCTCACGCCATTAAGCTCGAGCAGGGTGTTCATGCCGCTGTTCTTTGATGAGCGGCGCAGACCGCCTGTTGACGACCCGTTGGAGTCCTCGATGAGCATGACGGCTTGACGCTGGTAAACGCGGGGCTGGCACTGCTGATAGTACCACCCTATGCAACCGCACACAACGGCCGATAAAGCGAACCATGCCCAATGGTTGATAAATTGGTGGTAGCACAACTTCAACAAGGGAATTAGCTGCATCTCCTCGTCCTGTTGCTCTTGCGGATTGATGGATTTTGTCTCCATGTTATTGTTACTTGTTTTTCAATTACTATATAGTGTGTAGTAACTATTATGGCACTATATGGCACATAGTTGGTACTTTATGACGAATAATCTCCCCACTTGGCGCAGGTTGTCAGCAATATTGGGAGATTACGCTTTAACTCAAGATAGGTTTGGCTGCGAACAGGTAGCGCAGCCAATGTATCCTTTTATTGTGCAAAAATAGCTCAAATATATATATGCCACAAACAAAAGTCTGAAAACTTTCATTTGTGGCACTCTAAGTGTTACCTGTAAGTTTAATTTAGGTTGGTTCCAACAAACATGATGGAGCCATTTTGCGCACTTTCTGAACTATTCGTCACGCCAAAAGGCAGGTGTGAGCGGCAACAATAGTGAGAATATTTCAAGGCGTCCGGCAAGCATCAGGAAGGAGTTTATCCACAAAATGGCGTCGTTAAGCACTCCCCACGAACCCAACGGACCTATCAGGTGGCCGATGCTCGGACCTACATTGCTGAACGAGGATATGGCCAGCCCGAAGGCATCGAGCAGCGACAAACCCATGGCCACCATGGCAAAGGTGGATAGCATGATGAGCATGAAGTAGACTACAAAGAACACGAACACGGTGCGGGCGGTTTGCGATGTGATGACCGTATTGTTGATGCGCACCGGCAGCACGGCATGCGGGTGCAGCATCTTTTTGAACTCGGCCTTGGTCAGGCGCCACACCATGAGCACACGCACACTCTTCAAGCCACCACTGGTTGAACCGGCACAAGCTCCAATGATGCTTATCAGCGAGAGTATGAGCCAGATGGTTGGGTGCCATTTCATAAAGTCCTCGTCACTAAAACCGGTGGTGCTCTGCAATGACGCGGTGTTGAAGAATGCGCTGCGCAGAGCGGTGGCAAAGTCCATGTGGTCGGCATACATGAGAATGCCCATTATGCTGAATGCGGCTACAAAGAATATTACCAGGAAGCAACGCAGCTCGTCGTCGTGCAACACATCGCGCACACGGCGCTTGATAAAGAACAAATAAAGCAACGTGCTGTTGACACTGGCCAGGAACATGAACAGGGTGGCTATCCATTGCAAACGCGGCGACTGGAACCATGCTATGCTGTCGGTGTGGGTGGAGAAGCCGCCCGTGCCAATGGTTGACAGGCCATGGCACAACGCGTCGAACAGCCCCATGCCACCAAAGAAATAGGCTGCCATGCACGTGATGGTGAGCAACGAGTAAATGCTCCACAACCAGCGCGCGGTGGTGCTGATGCGGGGGTGGAGTTTGCCTATTTTCAAACCTGTGGCCTCTGCTGAAAAGAGCTTTACATCGCCCCCGCCCATGTTGGGCAACACGGCTATGGTAAAGAACACGATACCCATACCGCCTATCCAGTGGGTGATGGAGCGCCATAGCAAGATGGAGTGCGGAAGGGCATCAATGTCGGTAAAGGCTGTGGCGCCCGTGGTAGTGAAGCCTGACATGGTCTCGAAAAAGGCGGCTGCCACACGAGGCTGATAGCCGCTGACTATAAACGGCAGCATGCCGACTAACGAAAACACCACCCAGGTGAGCGACACTATCAGAAACCCGTCGCGCCGCCCCATGCGGTTTTCGGCATGGCGCCCAAAGTAGAGCAATAAGGCGCCTATCACTGCAGCCAGGGCCGAGGGCAGACCGAATGTGAGGTGGTTTACCTCACCAAAATAGAAACCCATGCCGAAGCACAAGCCAAGGAGCAGTGCCTCGAGCAGCAACAGTGTGCCAAGGGCCTTATATATAATAGGTATGTTAAGCATGACGTTATTTTAGCATATTTAACTGCGCAGTGTGGCATTCTTATAGCCATGCCACACTAACGGCTTGCAAATATACACATTTATCTGCGGCAGTGATGCCATGTGCGGGCACATTTGAGTTTCCACGCCCAATAAGCTGGTTCCCACCATTAGTTTATTGCACCATGTCGTGGCCTCAGCAAGCACAAAATGCAGGCTGAAAGAATGGAACCGCCACATAAAGAAAACGGCCATGGCATTGCTCAACAGAACAAAGCCATGGCCTTAATACCTTTAATTCATCGCACGCATTTTAGCACGCGATATTTCCAAGTCACTGATTATCAGTGCTTCTTTGTGGACCAGGAGGGGCTCGAACCCTCGTCCAAACGGGGAAATAATATGCTTTCTACACGCTTATCACTGACTTGATTTTCGAGTGCTGGCAAGACCAGTGCCACCAACCAGCACCTTATCCTCTAAAAATCTCGCCAGAGTTGCAAGGCCAACTCTGACCAGCGCCGATTTACCTGCACCACCTTGTCAAGACGCTTCGGAGCAACAGCTCTTGGGTGATGTCTCGTTCCAGCACCTTGTGCCGGAATAAAGCCTATCTACTGTACTTCGATTAGGCAGCGAGAGCAAACTTGTTTTCGCCAGTTAAATTGTCGAAGGCCGATATTTAAGTGCCCACCTCCAGGCGCACTGCGTGCTTACATACCACTCCAACCCGCTGTCAAATCCAATCTGGCCCGAAATCTGGATATCGGTATGTGGCTGCAAAGGTAGCTATTCGGCGCCAAATGACCAAAGCGTGTGGCTTGTTTTAAGCAAATGCCGCGTAAATCAAGCCATAAAACCAGCCGTTGGCGGAATTTCTGGTTAACGAAGTAACAGGTTGACAAGTGAGTTTGCCATACATTACTTACTGCCTGAATTGTAAAGCACTTAAAAAGAACCTATATGTCCCCCAAAAGCGCACTTGCATGCACTCATACGCCGCATAAACACGCCATTTTGACTCATTTTTATAAAAAAAGCGCCGAATTGCTTGCACCATTAGCCGCCATGCCCTATATTTGCCATAAAAATGCGCGCAAAGCCCCATAACTACACGGCAAGTGGGCGTTTTTAACAGTGGAAATGCCATCACGTGCAAGTCCAACGAACAGACAAAATCATTAAATAATTTTACACAGTATGAATAAGACTGATCTCGTAAATGCCATTGCAGCCCAGGGCTTGAGCAAGGCAGATTCTAAGAAAGCGCTCGACGCAGTGCTCGATGCCATTTCAGGTGCTCTCAAGGAGGGTGACAAGGTTGCTATCCTCGGCTTTGGCACATTCTCTATCAACGAGCGTCCTGCCCGCGAAGGTATCAACCCCGCAACCAAGGAAAAGATCACGATCGCTGCCAAGAAGGTGGTTAAGTTCAAGGCTGGTGCCGAACTCGCTGCTGGCGTCAACTAATCAGAATTTCCTACCTGCTTGTTCAGGTAAAAAGCTATCACTCCCGAGCGATGCCTCACATGGCATTCGCTTTGGCGTGGTAGCTTTTTTCATTTTACCACACCCCACCCTTGCCACACAGCAAAACGGCACTTCCGTGCCCAATCATGGCAAAGTGTAAAGGCATTACCACTACATTACCACAAAAAAGCAGGCAAACTATTTTGCATTTACATAAATATTGTTACCTTTGCACTCGCAAAACGATTAAGAGCAGTCACTTCTGCACTAATCTTGCACGGGGCGTAGCGCAGTCCGGTTAGCGCACCTGCTTTGGGAGCAGGGGGTCGTGGGTTCGAATCCCGTCGCCCCGACAAGTAATAAAGCCGTTGATTATTAAGTACATTCACTTATAATCAACGGCTTTATTCGTTGTATGCGTGCAGCCATTGCTGCCCGGTAAAACACAAAATAGCATTTAGAGCCTATCCGCAATGTCCACAAACAGGCGTTGCGGACGATACTTTTGAGAAAGTTAGTCCCATTAGTGGTTGCGTTTGAGGCTTGAGCCAATTCGCATGTTTATGTTTTACCGAACACCAATAACTACTTATACTCCGTAGGATTAACACCAAAATACTCCTTAAAGCATTTGGCCATGTAGCTTGGCGATGCAAATCCTACCTCATAAGCCACTTCGGCCACCGTCATCTCCGTGCGGCGCAACAATTCGGCAGCCTTTTTAAGACGCGCTATGCGCAACAACTCTACCGGCGAAAAACCCATGAGCGACTTAACCTTACGATAAAGCTGCGTGCGCCCTACGCCCATCTGCGCCGCCATGTCCTCAACCGAGAAATTCTCGCTCGACATATTCTTCTCTATCATGTCGCGCAATCGCGCAGCAAAACCCTTGTCAAGCTCACTCACGTTCGAGGCCTTGAGCGATGTCTTGTCGCCAAAGAAAGCCTTCAAACGGCGGCGGTTATCAATAAGATTGCGCAATCGGGCCTTAAACATATCCGGACTGAACGGCTTGGCTATATAAGAGTCGGCACCGCAGTCAAATCCCGCCACACGTTGCTCGTCGAGGGTGCAGGCCGTCAGCATCATCACCGGAATGTGCGAAGTTTGCCACTCGTCCTTCAACCTGCGGCAACACTCCCAGCCGTCCATCACAGGCATCATCACATCACACACCACCGCATCGGGTATGAGTTGGCGCGCCTTGGCCAGACCCTCCTGCCCGTCGGCAGCAGTCTCTACCACATAGCCGTCCGCAAGCAGCAAGCGCAGATATGAACGTATGTCCTCGTTATCGTCAATCACGAGCACTGTGGGACGCGGTTCGGCAGCACCGCCCCTCGCCTGTGCGGCATCAGCCGAGGCAGTCAACGCGTTTGGCACCGTGTGCACTCCTTCGCCCGCAATGGCATCAATGTGTGGTGCCACCACACCGGCCCCGTCGGGTTGCATGGCGTCAGGTTGTTCATACACGTGAGCCGCAGTCACATCGTGCTGACAGGGTATGCGCACCACAAAACGCGTGCCGCTGCCGCGCATACTCTCGGCACTCACCGTGCCACCATGCAGTTCAACAAACGCCTTTACCGTGGCCAGGCCTATGCCCGAACCATCGTGGCTCGCGTCGGCCTGATAAAAGCGGTCGAATATGCGGGGCAGCTTGTCGCGGTCAATGCCCTGTCCGCTGTCCTCAACCACAATGCTGAGCCACCGGCCCTGTTCGGCATCATCGGTTATGCTTGGCGTAACCGTTATTTTACCCCCTTCGGGCGTATATTTGAAAGCGTTAGACAACAAGTTGTACAACACACTCTCCATTTTTTTATCGTCGAGCATCACATCGAGCCATGCCGCATCGGGCACATCGGTCTGCTGCACATGGTAGCGCACCATCTTTTTACGTGCCAGGGCACGGAAGGGGTCGCACCACTGCTTAAGGGTCTCGTTCAGCTGCACCGTCTTGACATTGAGCCTCAGCTGGCCCGTCTCAAACTTGCGAAAGTCGAGTGTCTGCCCCACCAGTCGCAGCAATATGTCGGCATTGGTGCGCACCACTTGCAGCAGTCCGCGCTGCTCGTCGGTCAAGTTGTCCGCCCCCTGCAGTTGCTCAACAGGTGCCAATATGAGGGTGAGTGGTGTGCGCAAGTCGTGCGACACCTCGGTAAAGAAGGTGAGCTTGCTCTGCGTAGTCTCCTCCAGCTCCTTCGACATTTTTACCAACTGGTCGCGCTGCGCCTCAAGTTTGCGCTTTTGGCTGTCAAGCTCCTCGTTGCGGCGTATGGTCACATAATACGAGCGTATGCCCATGGCCATCACCACCCCAATCAGCACTATAATGGCTATGCAGGCAAAGAGCAGCATCTTTTGCATGGAGTAGCGCGACAGAAATTTGTCCATCTGCGTGCCAAGCTGGTCAATGCGCTGCTCGCTCTCATGCACCTGGTCGCTCTGTATGCGGAACAGGCGTGCCGTGGTGGCATTGATTACGGCCGAGTGCAGCCGCGTGTCGCGCTTGAAAGGCTCGTGCCGCAATATGCGCATGGCCGTTTGTATCACCTTGTCGCCGCCTGTGGGATAGACAAAGGTGGCTGTGAGCACACCCTGTTCCACATTGTCAAGTCCGCCGCCCTTGGTAGACAGACCGTCAACGCCAATCACCTTCACCTCGGGGTGTCCGGCTGCCACCAAAGCCTGGTGCACCTTCACGCCGGTGCGATCGTTGGGGGCTGTAATGATTTGTGGCACAACGCCGGCTGCTATCAAACTGTCAACCTGCTGTGGCACACGTGCCCCCTCCCAGCCCACTTCAACACTGGCCAGCACCTTTATGCCCGGCGCTTGTGCCAGCATGTGGGTCAGTCCGGCATGACGCTCGCGTGCTGCCGTGCCAGCCATGCGTCCTGTCAGCTCCACCACGGTGCCATGCCCCTTGAGCTCCTGCACCACACAGGCGGCCATATCCTTGCCTATGCTGCGGTTGTCGGCGCCGATATAGGCTGTATATTTGTCGGAGAGTGTTTTGCGGTCAACCACTATCACCGGTATGCCACGGCGCATCACACGCTCCACCACGGGGGTGAGCGCGCGCGCCTCGTTGGGGGACACCACCAGCAGGTTGATGCCCTCGTTTACCAAACTGTCTATCTGTTTTATTTGCAGTGCATTGTCATCGTGAGCCGAACGAATGTCGAGTTTTACATTTTTGTTGTAAAACATTGTTTCACGCTGCATTTCGCGGTTCATCTGCTCACGCCACACATCTTGGCTGCACTGCGACACACCTATTTTGAACGTGTCGGCCTCATGGCCCTTGCATGCTGCCACGAGCAGCACAAGCGCCACGAGCACAAAGTTGAGTATATGCCTCTTCATAAGGGGGAGAACTGTGTACACCGGTTAAGCAGACATTCGACGAACCATAAAGTTATGTTCCTATTTTGCTGGTATGTCATGGCGCATTATTACGGGCCATACTGCTCGCGCAGCCGCTGTGCCCGTTCATCATTTCATGTTTCGCAACAACGCATTACGCCAATTCTTTCCAGGCCTTTTACCGAACATCTGCTTAGGCAAAGGTTGTTTGTTAGAAGAATTGATGCAAAGTTAAGCTTTTGCCCGCATAATTGGTGTAAACGCCCTTGTAAAAAATGCAATATCATTTATTGCAGCTTGATAAAACAATTCTGAGATTATAACTCATTGAACTTTCGGGTTTTAACAAGGGCGGGCTGAAAGCCCATTGGAGCACATAGCCCAGGGCAAGCGAAGCGACACCCTGGGTATCGCGTGTTGGAGCAGTCACGCCCTGTAAGGGCAAAAGCTTTAACCCGGCATCAATCATTGTTATTGCTGTCCGATGAGGATCTCAAAAGCACGTTTAATGCTTTTGCCCTTTCAGGGCGCGACTGCACTAACACGGGGAACCCAGGGTGCCGCTTCGCTTGCCCTGGGCTGAGTGCTCCAATGGGCTTTCAGCCCGCCCTTGCTAAATCAGAAACTTGAGTAACTCACGGATCGCACCGATCACACGGATTCTTTCGCTACGTACTACGCGCAATCAGCGTGTTCTGTGTTTCCTAACTTCGTCAATGCGTCCCCCAATCAAATGACGCAACGCATCGTTTTTCAACATGCGCCATTCAATGGCACAAAAAAAATATACATACTTGTACACAAATATTTGCACCCTCCCCGTCTGCCTACATATAAATGAATGTGTGTACTTTTACTACCATCTTACACTTTTTGTACGTAACAAGTTGATATACAGAGGTTTCAAGAGTGTAAGATGATTTCAAAGTATCTTACACACTCCTGCATACATCTTACACACCTTACCCCGCTGCCGCACAGCCGATATGGACGTATGCAGTACATAATACGCCACAGGGACGTAGAGAAATCTGTCGGAGCAACAGACTTTTCTGCTCCCCTATGCCGTGATATCGCCCTCCCGTGCTTGTGCCGTGTGGCAGCGTGTGGGGTGTGTAGGTTATGTGTAGGTGGCATTGGTAACATCTCACACTGAGTAAAGCATTGACAATCAATGAGTTGCAACGAGTTAGTGTAAGATGTAAGATACTCGGCAAGTAAAGTTTTTGTAGTATGGTAAGGGTATCGCTACCACCAAACGCTACCACTAAACGCAAGCACTAAACGCTGTAAAAAACGCTACCACTAATGGGGGCGACGCGTCCCGCGTCGGGATAATTAAAAGGAAAGATACACTAAATAATAGCTGCATCTTTTCCCGACGCGAGACGCGTCGCCCCCATTAGTGCTTGCGTTTAGTGGTAGCGTTTTGTGCTTGTGTTTGGTGCTTGCGTTTGGTGTTAGGGCATTAGTGCTTTATCTCCTCCTAACTTCATCAATGCGTCACCCAATCAAACGACGCTACTCATTGATTTTCAATACGCGCTATTCCATCACACAAAAAAATGATGAAGTCAGGTGTATTTGATAATCGTATCGAAACAGTTTTTCCATACCGCAATAAGATAATGCGCTTTATCCTCGAAAAAGTGTAACATTCCGCGTATCTTATCCTCGAAAAAGTGTAGTATTTTACACAAATTATCCTCGAAAAAGTGTAGTAATCCGCGCATTTTATCCTCGAAAAAGTGTAACCTTTCGACGTAAGTACCTATAAATCAAGACATTACCATTCATCATAACGTTAGAGGCGTTACTTCTTCGTCTAAATCCCTTTATAATTAGGACGATTTATCACAAAAAGCAAACACCTTAAGTCAACTATACATGGCTGCAGAAACTATTATTGACATAAAAGCAGGCATGGAATACGATAACGACCACGTTGTCCATAACAACCTTTTTATGCTTTGGCGTTTTACCAAGCCGCAATAGTTAGGACTTATTCCAGCCTTCCCTGTCCGCATCAGCTAATTTCTGTTTCACCCAACCTTAATAACAAGGGCGTGCAATCGTTTTGTTGCACGCCCTTGTTGCGTAATTAGGTACACAATTGCTGCAAAATGCGATAAATGTTAGACTATTAACATACTTTTACCCCCCGTTTGGTAATTTTACAAACTGCGCGTATATTTGCGCCACAAACGGGACTTATTACGCAAATATACGTATAAAACATTTGGATAATGTAAACCCCTGTATGTCGCAGCCCTGCATTAGTTTGCACCATGGCCACAACAAGGTGATACGTATCAGGCGCAGAACACAATAAGAAACACAACTCATTATTAACCTAATAAAAACAACAAAAGCATGAAGAAATTTACTTTCTTGCTGTCGCTGCTCCTCGCATCTTCGGGAGTAACGGCAAGTGCACAGGACTCTTTCGAGGTTTCAAACGCGCCAAGTAATGGCCGTTGGGCATCTGGCACCAAGTGGTATAAGATGACGCTTAGTGGAAATCATTTGTCGGCCTATAATACTGACCATAACGGCAGCCTTTTAGACAATTCTGCCACATCTGAGGGTGCTGGTGCCTATTGGTGTATTGTTGGCGATGCAACCAACGGCTATAAGTTCTACAACCGCGCTGCAGGTCCCAACAAGGTGTTCGGTATGGTATGTACCTTAACTAATAATGATGGTGATTTAACAAGAGCTTCCTTCTATACATCTGAAACAGTGGCAGCTTCAAGTGAAGTTGGTACTACTTTTGATTTGGGACTTTATGCTGAAACTACTTCTAACGAATATCACGTAAAGCTCCATGGGGCTGGCAACTACTATTGGAATAAGCGTGGCAATTATCTTGGTTACTGGAATTCAACTTCTGCGACAAACAAAAACGAAACTGGTTCAAAAGTTAAGTTCTCAGCTGTAGATATCTCTGAGGTTGAGGCTGCTGATAATGCTTCTGCTGAGGCTTTCAAAACGGCCCTGTCTCAAAAGATTACAGCTGCAAAGGCTCTGCTTGATGATAGTAAAGTTGGCTATTATTCGCAAGCTGCCATTGACAAGGCTCAAGTAGTACTTGATGCAACTGCTTCGACAGCAGCTGATTATTATTTTGCCAAGATAGAGTTGAAACCGAACGGTCCCAAAGCTGGTGTGCTTTATCGCATCAAGTCGGCTAATTCAGCTTTTAAGACTACTAAGGTTATCTATCACGACGGTACTGCAGCCAAGTGGGGCAACGAAGATGTAACAAGTCCTTCACAATATTGGTTCATGGAACCTTATAGCGAAGGTAGCTCGTATTACAAGTTGCAGGCAATTGACAGCAAGCTCTATTTTAATAGCTCATCGCAATTGTCTGCGACACCTGGCTATGTTGAGATTGCTTCAACACCAGGTTTAGTGAATATTCATGTTTCGGGTGCTCCAATGCTTCATGCAGAAGGCCATAATGGTGGTCAAGGAAACGAAGGCAATGTTATTGCATACGAGGAAAGTGCACAGATTTTTGGTCAGGAAGGCGGTCCTTCATCATGGACTATCGTAGAGGCTACGCTCGACGAGGCTAAGCAGATGCGAGTTAGCGAAGAAGGTACTCCCGAAAAGTATGAGGGTGGCCTTTTGGTAGGCACCTTTGACGAACGAAAAGCAAAGGCTTTCAATAATAAGATCTCTTCATCAGCAACAATGGAAGATGTTTTGAATTTGGTTAATACAGACCTTCCAACTTCGGTTACTATTGACGAGAACAAGTACTATCGTCTTGTTTGCGCATCACCTAAAACAGGTAACAAAGATGCTAATAAAAATCTGTCTGATCCTACTTACACAACTTTGACAAAAGGCACTAAGAATGTAGTGACAGCTCCGTTCTCAAAGGGTAATGTAGACCAAATCTGGAAGTTTGAGAAAACTGACGGTGGTTATTACTTGAAGAACATGAACGGCAATGGCTACTTGAATAATGTACGTCAAGGTGATGCACGTGCAAAATTGGTTGAGACTCCTTCAGATAAGTTCGAAATAATGGAAGGTAGTGTCAGCACACAGAAGGCACTTCATGTAGTTGGCCAAATTGCTACTGCTTGTCTTTTTGCAGAAAATCACCCCAATGAACCTGCAAAGGGTGATGCTTATGCAGTAGCTGGTTGGTTCCAGGGTTCAGATTATTCTAATGGCGCTTGGGCTTGGAAATTTGTTGAAGCTGACGATATCGAGGTAGCTCTCAACACCGTAGAAAGCAAGTCATACGCTACTGCTTATCTCCCCTTCGGCGTAAGCGCAGTAAGTGGTGCAAAGGCTTACACTGCTGCTGAACCTGCTAACGGTCAAACTGTAATGACCGAGACTGCAAACTTTGCCAAGGAAACTGGTGTACTCCTCGTTAGCGATGAGGCTGCTGATAAGGCCGTTCTGACTATTGGCGATGTTGAAGGTGCTACTAATACAAGCGCCCTGAAGGGTACTTTGCTCGCTAAGAACATTACCGATGCACAGACTAAGTACTTGGTATTCGGTAAGAACAATGCCAATGAAAAAGAGGTAGGTTTCTTCGAACCTTCAACCACTGTTACATCAATCCCTGCCAACCGCGCATTCTTTGCTGATGCCGAGGGTTCAGCTATCGCTTTGAACTTTGGCAATGTAACAGCTGTAAACAATGTAGTTGCTGGTAATGCCAACGCTAATGCACCCATCTTCGACCTCACTGGCCGTCGTGTTGTGAAGGCTGTTAAGGGTGGCTTGTACATTCAGAATGGCAAAAAGTACATCGTAAAGTAATTAACTTAAATACATTAAAACGTTTGTAACAATGAAGAAACAATATATAGCTCCCGCAAGCACTTCAATCTGCTATCTTGAAGCATTGCAGCCTCTTTGCGGTTCAACCGTTGAGGAAGCTACACACGACAAGAATACCGATGTTGTATGGTCTAACGAAAAGGGTTGGAGCAGCGACAACTGGTCGGCTGACGAAGACTAATCTCACCGTGTGAGGTGTGCGTATAACAAGCATCTCACATGTACACAAGCATAAAGGCCGGAGGCAAGAGCGGCGTAACAACTGTGCCTTGCGCTCCTGGCCTTTACCCCCTTGCAGGGAATAGGTAGCCCTGCGAGTTAAAGTAATTTTTTTCATTATACGGGCTGTTCGAAGTGATTCGCGCAGCCCGTTTTGCTATGTGCGGGCGGCATCACAACATAGGTTCATGGACAGGTGCTGCATCATGCAACTGGAAAAAAGTTGCAAGTTGGCAGCCGAAAAGCTGGAAAAAAGTTGTAATATTGCAAGCAAAAGGCTGGAAAAAAGTTGCAAGTTGACAGCCGAAAAGCTGGAAAAAAGTTGCAAACAAGCCGTGCAAAGGCTGGAAAAAAGTTGTAATCACTATGCTGAAACGTAAGATAATCAAGAAGTTGGAAGCGTGGAAGGGAACCATCGCGAACAAAGCACTGCTCATAAAGGGTGCACGCCAAGTAGGGAAGACCACAGTGGTGCGTCAATTTGCGAAGGCAAATTACAAGAACTTTGTCGAAGTAAACTTTGAACAAATGCCTGCGGCAAAACAGGCATTCGAGGGCAACCTTGACGCCCGCACCATACTTCTCAATTTGTCGGCAATGGGCTTTGGCCCGTTAGAGCCGGGCAAAACGTTGATTTTTTTTGACGAGATACAATCATGCCCCAAGGCAAGAACGGCCATCAAGTTTTTGGTTGAAGATGGTCAGTATGATTATATAGAGTCTGGGTCATTGCTTGGCATAAACTACAAAGACGTGTCGTCCTATCCCGTGGGGTTTGAGCATGAGTTGGATATGTTTCCGCTCGATTTTGAAGAATTTCTGTGGGCTTGTAATATAAGTGATGATGTGGTAAGTATGCTGAAGGATTGTTATGCAAGTATTCGGCCAGTGCCCGATTTTCTGCATCAGCAGATAATGGATCGTTATCGCCAGTATCTGGTAGTTGGTGGTATGCCTGAAGTTGTGGCCACTTACATCTCGAATGAGGACTTTGGTAAGACTATAACCAACCAAAAAGACATTTTGGCGGGCTATCGTAATGACATATCCAAGTATGCAGGAAATGACAAGATGCTGGTAAAATCTGTATTTGATGCTATTCCCGGACAGTTGAGCAAACAGGACAAACGTTTTGTACTGGCTTCGATAGAGAAAAATGCTTCGCGACGCAAATATGGTGCTCCCACCCAATGGTTGGTAGATGCTGGCATGGCATACTATTCATTCAACGTCGGTTCATTCGAATTGCCATTTCCGAGTCATGAAAATATGCGATTGTACAAGTTGTTCTTTGTTGACAGCGGACTGATGTGCGCCATGGTGCTTAATGGCATACAAGCCAAGGTGCTGACAGGCGATGTTTTTGTGAATGAAGGTGCTTTGGCCGAAAACTATGTGGCGGGAGAATTGGCCAAGCATGGGGTGTCATTAAACTATTATGACCGAAAAAGCAAGCATGAGTTGGATTTTGTCTTTCCCGAAGATGACAAGATTACTATTTTGGAGGTAAAATCTGGAAAGGACTACAAAAAACATGTCTCGCTCGATATGGCCCAGAGTCTTTTCTCTGAAAAGATAAATCGCAGGATAGTAATGAGCTGCAACAACATGGAGGTTGAAGATGGCGTGTTGTATTTGCCTTTTTACATGAGCATGTTTATAGTGTAGCGTGCAAGTTGTGCGCGCCCGCTTATGTGCTAATATGCTGATGTGTTAATATGCTAATAGGCTGCGCCGTAGCGTAGTCTGGCAGCCGCTAACGCGGTAAACAAAAGAACAAAAGGGCAGAAGAACATAAGGTTGCTGCACAACTGACGGTCACGGACTGACGTCCGCGTGGCGTCAAGAACATAAGGGCTACGCCGTAGCGTGGCATGTAATAACGCTACGGCGTCAGCCCATTAGCATATTGCCATAAAAAATAACGCCAAACTATTGGCAAACACACATAAATATTTGTATCTTTGCAGCAAGATTGAGTGAGGGGCTTTCGAAAGAAGTTCCTCACTTGTTTTTACAACACGCTATAAAGCATAACCAAAGGCAAGGGGGCAAGGAGGAATATTGGCCACCTTGCAGGTGTTAAAATACATCTGAAAGCATAACGAATGATTGACAAAAGTTTTGTAAAAAGTCTGGTGGAACAATGGTTGGAGGGCAAGGACTACTTCCTGACCGACCTCACCATCAGTACCGACGACCGCATCGTGGTAGAGATTGACCACGAAGAGGGCGTGTGGATTGAAGACTGCGTGGAACTCAGCCGCTACATCGAGAGCCATCTCGACCGCGAGCAGGAGGACTTTGAACTCGAAGTGGGCAGCGCCGGCATAGGACAGCCCTTCAAGGTGTTGCGCCAGTACGAAATTCACCAAGGCGAGCGTGTCGAGGTGCTCACCACTGAGGGCAAAAAGTTGCAGGGAACCTTGGGCGGTGTAACACCCGAGGGCTTTACGCTCACCATCGAGGAAAAAGTGCGCGAAGAGGGTGCCAAGCGCCCCAAACTGGTAGAACGCGAAGTACCCTTCAGCTTCGACCAAGTAAAAAGCACCAAGTACGTCATCGACTTTAAGTAAGAACTCTGGCGGGCGCACCTTCGCAACAAAAGATTGAACGCCTGCCCGACGTGCCGCGCGCACGCATATATAAATAACTCAAGTTTCGGTTTTCACTTGAACGGGCTGAATCCGAAAGTTGAATAAATAAGACAATACACAATACCGCTCAATATATGGCTAAGAAGAAACAAGAAACAGCAAGCTTGATAGAAACCTTTGCTGAGTTTAAGCAAAACAAAAATATTGACCTCACCACCATGGTGGGTGTGCTCGAGGAGAGCTTCCGCAGCGTGATAGCCAAAATCTTTGGCTCTGACGAAAACTTTGACGTGATTGTAAACCCCGACAAGGGCGATTGCGAAATTTACCGCAACCGCGTGGTGGTGAACGACGACGAGGTGGAAGACCCCAACAAGCAAATATCATTGAGCGAGGCACAAAAGATTGACGCCACCTACGAGGTGGGCGAAGATGTGTCTGAAGAGATTCATTTTGCCGACTTCGGACGCCGTGCCATACTGACGCTGCGCCAGACTTTGGCCAGCAAGATTCTCGAGCTGGAACACGATGCCCTCTATAATAAATATAAGGACCGCGTGGGCGAGCTCATCACCGCCGAGGTGTACCAGACATGGAAGAGCGAGACACTGCTCATGGACGAGGAGAAGAACGAGCTTTACCTGCCCAAATCGCAGCAAATACCCCGCGACTTCTTCCACAAAGGCGATGCCGTGACAGCCGTTATCGACCGTGTGGACAACACCAATGGCAATCCTAAAATCTACCTCTCGCGCACATCGAACGATTTCTTGCGCCGTTTGCTCGAGAACGAGATACCCGAAATTGCCGACGGCGCCATCCGCCTCTGCCGCATTGCCCGCATTCCGGGCGAACGCGCCAAGATAGCCGTTGAAAGCTACGACGACCGCATCGACCCCGTGGGCGCCTGTGTTGGTGTGCGCGGCAGCCGTATACACGGTGTAGTGCGCGAGTTGCACAACGAAAATATCGATGTGATCAACTTTACCAACAACACAGCCCTGTTCATACAGCGTGCCTTGAACCCCGCACAGGTGTCGAACGTTGTGCTGCACGAAGAGGAGCGCAAAGCCGAGGTGTACCTGCGTCCTGCCGAGGTAAGTCTGGCTATTGGTAAGGGTGGTATGAACATCAAGCTGGCCTCGATGCTCACCGAGTACACCATCGACGTGTTCCGTGAAGTTGAAGGCGAAGAAATGACCGAGGATATCTACCTCGACGAGTTTGCCGACGAAATAGACCAGTGGGTGATTGACGCCATCAAGGGCATCGGTCTCGAAACCGCCAAGGACGTGCTCAACGCACCCCGCGAAATGCTCATCGAAAAGGCCGACCTCGAAGAGTCTACCGTCGACGAAGTATTGCGCGTTCTGCGTGCCGAGTTTGAGAACGACGCACCCCAGGCACCCGCTGCCCAACCAACTGCTGAGGCTCCGGCCGACGCTAACGAGCCTGCTGCAGAGCCGGCAGGCGAGGAGAGCTAATGCACAACGCGTAAGTCGGGCGGCGCACACACGCTAAAGCACATAATCACGCAGCTGGTGTGGAGTCTTTTTAAGGCAAAGCATAATCAGCCAACAAGGCAAGAGCCTTGAAAACTCCACCCCGTGCGGCGCGCTATGGCCGCTATGGGGCATGCCAGCCCACTTACCTATGTTGAGACAATCGCATTAGCAAACCTTACTAACATTATTGCATGAGTATCAGATTAAATAAAGCTATCAAAGAATTTGGCGTCGGCTTGCAGTCAATCACCGACCTCCTGAAGGAAAAAGGAGCACCCGTGGCAAGCAACGACCCTAACCAAAAGCTTGACGACAAGCAGTACGAACTACTTAAGAATGCCTTCAGCGCTGACAAAACGCTGCGCGACAAGGCTGAGGAACGTATGCAGGACCGTCAGGAAAAGAAACGCTCTGCCAAAACGCGCAAGGCCGAGGAAACCATGGTTGAAACGGTGGTGCCCGAAGTAAAGGGACCACACATTGTAGGCCACATCGACCTCGATGCCAAACCCGCCAAGGCACAGAGCAACACACAATCTGCCAACAACACAAAAGCCGAGGCTCCAAAAGCTCCGGCTAAAAGCATAAATAAGCCCCAGGCTAACGCAGCCACTGCTGCAAACACCCCCGCAGCCCCTGCCCAAAAGACTGAGGCCGAGGAAGCAGTGCCGGCACATGCCAACAACCAAACTACTTCCAACCCCCAAAACATGAACCAAAGCACTACCGAAAACACCAAAGTACAACGCGAAGAGCGCGCCAAAGCCATTGGCGAGGAGGAAGACGGTGTGTTCAAACTCCACCCCCAGGTTGAAATTACTGGTCCCAAGGTGCTCGGCACCATTGATCTCAGTGCCATTAACTCTACTACACGACCCAAAAAGAAGTCGAAGGAGGAGCGCCGCCGCGAGCGCAACAACAAGCAGGGGGCTGCCGGACAGAACGGGCAGGCACAGGCCGGCGGACAGCGCAAAAAGCGTAACCGCATTGGCAGCGAACGTGTCGATGTGAACAATGCTGCCAACCAGCCCAAGCAGAATGGCAACAACAATGGCAAGAAGCGCAACCAGCAGGGTGCCAACGGTCAGAACGGACAGAACAACCGCAACAACCAACAGGGCGCTGCCAATGGCAAGAGTGCCAACAAGAACCGCAACCGCCGCGCCAAGGAGCAGCAAAAGGTTGAGGTGAGCGAAGAGGACGTGGCCAAGCAGGTAAAGGAAACACTGGCACGCCTCACCAGCAAGCAAAAGGGTGGCAAGGGCGCCAAGTACCGTAAGGAAAAGCGCGAACAGCAGCACCAGCGTGCTGAGGAGGAACGCCGCGAGGCCAAGGCCGAGAGCAAAGTGCTCAAACTCACCGAATTTGTAACTGCCAACGAGCTGGCACAAATGATGGACGTGCCTGTGACAAAGGTTATTGCTACCTGCATGAGCATTGGCATCATGGTGAGCATCAACCAGCGTATGGACGCCGAAACCATTGACCTCGTGGCCGAAGAGTTCGGTTTCAAAACAGAATATGTGGCCGCCGACGTGCAGGAGGCCATTGCCGAGGAGGAGGATAGCCCCGAAGACCTCGAACCACGCGCACCGATTGTTACCGTCATGGGTCACGTTGACCACGGTAAGACATCGTTGCTCGACCACATTCGCAAGTCGAATGTCATTGCCGGCGAGGCTGGCGGTATCACCCAGCACATTGGTGCCTACAATGTCACACTCGACAACGGTCGCCACATCACCTTCCTCGACACACCGGGTCACGAGGCATTTACCGCCATGCGTGCCCGTGGTGCACAGGTAACGGATATCGCCATCATTATCATTGCTGCCGATGACGACATCATGCCACAGACCAAGGAGGCTATTGCACACGCCACTGCAGCCAATGTGCCCATCGTGTTTGCCATCAACAAGGTGGACAAACCGCACGCCAACCCCGACAAAATTAAGGAGGGACTGGCTGCCATGAACTTCCTCGTTGAGGAGTGGGGCGGTAAGTACCAGAGCCAGGACATCAGTGCCAAGAAGGGTACGGGTGTGAAGGAACTGCTCGAAAAGGTGCTGCTCGAGGCAGATATGCTTGAACTCAAGGCCAACCCCAACCGCAAGGCTACGGGTACGGTTATCGAGTCGTCGCTCGACAAGGGTCGTGGTTATGTGGCCACTATCTTGGTGTCGAACGGTACGCTCCACCAGGGCGACATCGTGCTGGCAGGCACCAACTATGGTCGTGTGAAAGCCCTCTTCAACGAGCGTGGACAGCGCATCGACAATGTAGGTCCCTCAATGGCTGCCACATTGCTCGGCTTCAATGGCGCTCCGCAGGCCGGTGACCAGTTCCACGTGATGGAGACTGAACAGGAGGCCCGCGAAATTGCCAACAAACGCGAACAACTGCAGCGCGAGCAAGACTTGCGTACCCGTGAGGTGCTCACGCTCGAAAAGATTGGCAAACGCCTCAAGATGGGTTCATATCACGAACTCAACATCATTGTCAAGGCCGACGTGGACGGTTCGGTCGAAGCTTTGGCCGACTCGTTTATCAAGCTTTCTACCGAGAATATTGTGGTAAAGGTTATCAACAAGGGTGTGGGCCAGATAAGCGAGAACGATGTAACACTTGCAGCTGCCTCAGAGGCCATTATCATTGGTTTCCAGGTGCGTCCGTCACAGCAGGCCCGCAAATTGGCCGAGCGCGACGGTGTCGAAATCCGTCAGTACTCAGTCATCTACGATGCCATTGAGGACGTCAAGGTGGCCATGGAGGGTATGCTCGAACCTGTTATCAAGGAGGAGGTTACTGCCAACATCGAGGTGCGTCAGGTTTACCACATCAGCAAGGTTGGTTATGTGGCAGGTTGCTACGTGATCGATGGCAAGGTGAAGCGCAGCGACAAGGCGCGCGTCATTCGCGATGGTATTGTAATCTTTACCGGCGAAATCAATGCGTTGAAACGCTTTAAGGACGATGTGAAGGAGGTTAGCACCAACTTTGAGTGTGGTATCTCTCTCACCAACTGCAACGATATTAAGGAGGGTGACATGATTGAAACCTTCCAGGAAATTGAGGTTAAGCAGAAACTGCAGTAAATGCTCATGAATGAACACGTATTAGCCTCGTCAGGGCTTGTTCGTGCATCATTCTGTTGAGAATTATATAGTATTTTTTGTGCGAGTGCAGACTACGTTTGCACTCGCACATTGTTTGTTATGGGCTGCATTCTGAAGAAACGCAAGCACTAATGGGGGCGACGCGTCTCGCGTCGGGAAAATATACTGCTATTATTTAGTAGAGTTTGTATTCTTTTCTTTCATTATCCCGACGCGAGACGCGTCGCCCCCATTAGAGCTTGCGCTTGGTGGTAGCGCTTAGTGGTAGCGTTTGATTGTGGCGTTTGATGCTTGAATCCATTCGCATGGCTACGTTTCACTGAACAGCAATATTTTATAAAAAGACCAAGACGAGAAAGTTGCACTTGGGGGGCTTTTACTATACTACAACAACTTACACGCCGAGTATCTTGCATCTTACACTAACACATTGCAACTCATTGATTATTAGTACTTTACGCAGTGTAAGATACTACAAATTTTACCTACACACAACCTACACAGCCTACATGCTGCCACACGGCACAAGCACGGGAGGACAATATCACAGCATAGGGAAACAGAAAAGTCTGTTGCTCCGACTGATTTTCCTACGTCCCAGTGGTGTACAATCCACCGAATACGACAAAATCGATTGCGAGGCAGCGGGGGGAGTGTGTAAGATGTATGCAGGGGAGTGTAAGATACTTTGAAATCATCTTACACTCTTGAAACATCTGTATATCAACTTGTTACGTGCAAAAAGTGTAAGATGGCAGTAAAAACACGCGCACTCTTTTACAAGAGGGATGACAGGGAGGGGGCAAATATTTGTGTACAAATTGTACACTTTTTTTGATGGGAGCAATGTCTTGGTGTTACCTTTGCAGCACTTTACTTTTATATCAAATCAAATTGTATTGACTACCATGAAACGAATGCTTAACAGAATGCTACGCTATGCCGATGCCATTGTGAAACGTGGCGTTGACAAACTGATAGACACTATCGCGCATACCTCGGAGCCACAAACTAAAAACACTGAAACACCCCAGCCGCAAAAACGTATGGGCAACGACACCGACTGCGCACCGCAAACAACTGGCAACACCACGGACTGCAGTCTGACAGAACAGACTATTATCCCTATGGACGAACAGTGCGACATTAGCTATAATGTGCTTGACCGCACGCCCGAAGTGCTACGGCGCGACCTAGCGAACAAAGGATTTGTGCTCGTGAGCAAACTGGTGCGTAACACCATGGTGATCGCGCCATTCAATGGCGCAGAAAGTGATGGAATCAGGATATTGTGGTGCTCTGTGAGATTTGCCGCTAACGCGGAGAACATAAGGACATAAGTCCATACCCGTATGTCTTAAAGCACTTATGTTCTTATGTCCTTTTGTTCTTATGTTCTCCGCGTTAGCGGCAGATTTCATAACTTACAAACAAAGAAACGGCACTATATCCTAACTCCATTACTTTTCTGCGCCATCACATTGCACCTCAGCAGAGCAAATTGAAAAAATCATGTTTTTCACTTTGTTCTGCATTCGGTTTGCACTAACTTTCTCAAGTTTCGGATTTAGCAAGGGCGGGCTGAAAGCCCAATGGAGCACTTAGCCCAGGGCAAGCGAAGCGGCACCCTGGGTATCGCGTGTTGGAGCAGTCGCGC
>ERZ1026866.385-NODE-385-length-26778-cov-6.182839_pt1 | contig 26778 bp, 17 predicted proteins | sample MGYA00380163_ERZ1026866 | MGnify/ENA primary metagenome ERZ1026866 (study PRJEB33269, sample SAMEA4719799) | human gut metagenome | biome: human-associated habitat; feature: organic feature; material: feces | place: Cameroon | collected 2013-10 ...
GGCTTCCGCACGGCCCTTGCGCATATGGCTCCCATGAATCGGCGGGCATGACCTTTTACGCAGGGTGCGCCCGCTGTGGCTTTTCATGGATTCCCCGAATCAATGGCGAAAAATCCATTGCGGGGACTACTCATGCGGTTCCGTAGGCGGTTTGGGTGTTCCGTAGGTGGTTGGTCAGAGTATCGGGGTTGGAGAAAGGCTTTATTCTGGCCGTTTTCATGCCGGGTATTCAGACCCAACCACCTACGGAAGCGAAAAACCACCTACGGAACTAGTCCAAGCCGTAACGGTGACTGGCTATTGCGCGGGCGACCATGCCGAACAGCTCGTTCAGCTTCTGCTTGGAAGCCAGATGCTCGCGGGTGGCGACAAAAGGAGTGAAACCGAGATCCCTCAGCCGGTTCCGCTTATCGAGGTCATACATCCAGCGGTCATGGGTGTAGTGGTAATTTCCGTCGTATTCTATGCAGACGCGGTCATCCGGGTAGGCGATATCCACCTTCATCGTGCCCGAGCCGCGTATGTGGTCAATGATCTCATAATTGACATGTGCCTCAGGCAGCCCGTAGGCATCGCTCTCCAAACGAAGCACCGTTTCCTGCGGAGAATCGGTACCTGGTTTGGACAGGCGCAAGGCCTTTCTGCATTTGGCGCTCCCAATGAATCGCGGCGCACTCCGGATGTAGTCGGAGAGCTCATCGTGAGTGCAGACGCGTAAATCGGGATTGGCGCAAGTGAGCCAATCCATGGCGATCACCAGACTCCGTTCGTCGACATAGGGCGCAATCTGGCAGACCGCCTGCATCGCGGAGACGCTTGACACCAATTCGTCGGCGTGCACCACGTCTACGCCATGCCTTGCGTAATGGAATTTCATCCCCTGGATTTTCCGCAGGTCACGTTGCCGGCACACCGAAACGTGAACGAGCTCCGAACCATATCCGGGTAAATAATTCATGGTGGCAATCATGCCATGCAGCTCCAGCGCTGTGCCGTGGCTTACATAGAGTGGAACCGAGGAGCGTGACCTTATCCGCGACAACACCTGCCTGCATTCAAGATGCCGTCTCGCCGCCTCCTCCCGTGCCTGCTCCAATGTGAAAAATGTATTGTGTCCAAAGCTTTCCATGCGCTGACGGTATATGGAAAGCCGGCAGCCCCGCAACCGTCTCCGTGAAAAATGTGGATATGTGTATGGTTCCATCCGCAGCATCGCCGGGGAGAGGCCTGATGTATACGCGTCCGGTAGAACCGATGCGGAGCGTGGCGTCATCGAGGGGTGGCTCACATGGCAAGTCGGCCACGCAGAAGGGCGGGCGCTTCCAGCCGCAGGCCCGTGGGGCTGACGGTGACCGCGTTTCTCCACGGTGTCAGCCGCGTTTGGAACCCTGCCGACTGATGCCACCTTTATGACCGGTCGCTTTGAAAGGCAGACCGGCGTTGCTGAGTCCTTTGCTCCGCATGTTCTGCAGGGCAAAGGATTTTTGTTGTGCACGCAGTTCGTTCATCCGTTCCGTGGACTGATGCGCGATTCGCGGTTTCCGTGATTGCTCTGGCTGTGTCATGGCTATAAGAATACGTTCGGTAATGTAGTATGATGGATTTAGTAATGCTTTTACTAAAATCTGATGAGGCATCCATGGGAGGGCGAGGGAGCGATGGCGACCATCAAGGAGATTGCGAAACGTACGGGATTCTCGCAGGCCACGGTGTCGCGTCTGTTGAATGGCGATCCGACGCTGTCGGTGCGTGAGGAGACGCGTCGCGCGATCATCCGCGCCAGCGAGGATTTGGGATACAGCGCCCAGGCCAAGCGTATCGTCATTCCGCACGAAGTAGCCTTGTTGGACAACGAGGAGTCCGACGAAACGCTGCGTGATTCGTATTTTGCCGATTTGCGTTCGGCGCTGGAACATAACGCCAAACAGCAGCGTATGGAGCTCACTGTTTTCCACAGTCTTGACGAGATGTTGAATCAGAAGGGGAAATTCGATGGTTTCATGGCTATCGGCGCCAATGTCATAGCCGAAAGCGACCTTGAGAAGTTGCATGAGGTCATGCCATACGGTGTGTTCATCGATGTGAATCCCGCACCGAACCTGTTTGATTCCGTGCAGCCCGACCTACAGCAGACCGTGCATGACGCGGTCGAAGCATGTGCGAAGGCTGGCATGAAGCGTGTCGGATTCATCGGCGGCAAGGGGAGGCTGACGAATTTTTATGAGGTGGACGAAGAGGGGCGTGCCACATATTTTCGGCGTGAAATGGGCCGTTATGGTCTCGACCTGCGTGGACTGGTGTATTCTGACGGCTTGTTCACCGTGGAGAATGGTCGCAAGCTGGGGGAGCAGTTTATCCGTGACCACAACGGCGCACTGCCTGACGCAGTTATTGTTTCGGCGGACATCATCGCGGTCGGCGTGCTGCAGGCGTTCAACGCGGTTGGTGTGATTGTGCCCCGCGACATCAGCGTCATCAGCATCAACAACCAGACGATTGCCCAGCTGACGTCGCCGCCGTTGAGCACTTTCGCAATCGATCAGAACGAGCTTGCGCGCGTTGCGATTCTCACCTTGGCTGATGCGATTGCCAGCAAGCGCACAGTACGGCAGCATGCGTACCTGTCGACGACGCTGGAAGTGCGAGATAGTTTCGTGCCGGCGCAGCCGAAACGTGAATCGCGGCCAAAATTGCAGACCCGATCGAAGCGATCTGCCCGGTCGAAACGGGCTGCTTAGCGTACGTATGTGCGGAAAAATATGAAAGGCGATTGATGATGCTATGTCATCAATCGCCTTTTGTTTGTCTACTGTCGGCGAAATACCGCGAATCGCACACAATATGACATGTATATGTGCAGAATCGCACAAAATGCGACACGCCCAACAGTGCACAACGCAGATGTTAAATTTTACTAAACAGGGGTAAAGGGATATACTTAACTCATGCGAAATCAAATGATGATTTCCGATTACAGCTTCAATCACAACTTCTAAGGAGAAGTACGATGGCAGAATCCAATGTCGCAGCCGCACCGAAGGAGACGCAGCAGTCTGCGAAGCCAACCAGGAAAGGCAGTCTGCTGTCCCGCGTGGCCTATTCATTCGGCAACGTCGGCCAATCCGCCTTCTACAACGCGCTGAGCACCTACTTCATCGTCTACGTCACCAGCTCGCTGTTCTCCGGCGTTGACAAGGCGCTCGCTACCAAGCTCATCGGCGTTATCACCGGCCTTGTGGTTGTCATCCGTATCGCGGAGATCTTCATCGATCCGCTGCTGGGCAACATCATCGATAACACCAAGACCAAGTGGGGTCGTTTCAAGCCATGGCAGCTCATCGGCGGCACCGTTTCCGCCGTTCTGCTCGTGCTGGTCTACACCGGCCTGTTCGGCTTGGTGAACGTCAACACCACGCTGTTCATCGTGCTGTTCGTCATCACCTTCATCGTGCTCGACGTGTTCTACTCCCTGCGCGACATCTCCTATTGGGGCATGATCCCGGCGCTGTCCTCCGACTCCCATGAGCGCTCCACCTACACCGCCCTCGGTTCCTTCGGCGGCTCCATCGGCTACAACGGCCTGACCATCGTGGTCATTCCGATCGTCACTTACTTCAGCTACATCTTCACCGGCAAGCACCAGGAAAGCCAAAGTGGCTGGACCTGCTTCGCCATCATCGTGGCTATTCTCGGCGTCCTCACCGTGTGCTCCGTCGCGTTCGGCACCAAGGAAAGCACCAGCACCCTGCGCGCCAAGGCCGAAGATAACGGTGGTCCACTCGCCGCGTTCAAGGCTCTCGCCCAGAACGACCAGCTGCTGTGGGTCGCCCTGTCCTACCTGCTGTACGCCATCGCCAACGTGGCCACCACCGGCGTGCTCATGTACATGTTCAAGTTCATCCTGAACAACTCCGCCGCCTACTCCATCGTCGGCGTTGTCTCGGTCATCGCCGGCATCATCATGGCGCCGCTGTACCCGATTCTGAACAAGCGCATACCGCGTCGCTACCTGTACCTCGGCGGTATGGTGCTCATGGTCCTCGGCTACCTGCTGTTCATCGTCGGCACCAACAACCTCGCTGTCGTCACCGTCGGCCTGGTGTTCTTCTACCTGCCGCAGACCTTCATCCAGATGACTGCCATCCTCTCCCTGACCGACTCCATCGAATATGGCCAGCTGAAGAACGGCAAACGTAACGAGGCCGTCACCCTGTCCGTGCGTCCGATGCTCGATAAGATCGCAGGCGCCTGCTCCAACGGTATCGTCGGTGCTGTCGCCATCGCCGCCGGCATGATTGGTGACGCCACCGCCGCCGACATGACTGCCGCGAACATCCACACTTTCAAGGTCTGCGCCTTCTATGTGCCGCTGGCTGTCATCATCCTGAGCGGTGTTGTGTTCCTGCTCAAGGTGAAGATCAGCGAGAAGATGCATGCTGACATTGTCGAGCAGCTGGAAACTCAGCTCAACGAAGGCTGATTCGCTCTCGGAAAGCGATTGGCGCGATTGATTTGCGATTGAACCGCGGTCGTCGCGCAGGAAGAGCCGCATGGTGGATGCCATGCGGCTCTTTCGCGTTTCCTACGTTCGTGGTAAGTGCTAGGCTGACGATTTGAAACGTATAGCAATGATCCGTTATCAGCGGGGAGCTTCCGGAAGAACGGTCGGCGCTTTTGGGTGCGGCCTAGTAGAACCGGCGGGATCGGCCCGAACAGCCGAACGTCAAGCGGTCGTATGAAACCTGTGCAGGGAAGCCTGCGTAAGAAAACAGGGGAGTGCGGCAAGCGAGGTGGTACCGCGGTGTCGGACGTGCGCAATCGCACGAAAATCATCGTCCTCGTAAAGTAAGTAATGAAACCGCCAAACGAGGAGCATACGGTGAGCGAATCCACCAATCATGTGTATCCGAAGGCTGCTGCCGGTGAGCAGAGCGCCAATGTCGCGCCGAACCCCAGCTTCCCCAAGCTTGAGGAGTCCGTGCTTGACTACTGGGAGAAGGACGACACCTTCCAGAAGTCCATCGAACGCCGTCCTTCCGGCGATCACAGCCAGAACGAATTCGTCTTCTTCGACGGCCCGCCGTTCGCCAACGGCCTGCCGCACTATGGCCACCTGCTGACCGGTTACGCGAAGGACGTCATTCCGCGCTATCAGACCATGAAGGGTCACCGTGTAAACCGTGTGTTCGGTTGGGATACGCACGGTCTGCCGGCCGAGCTCGAAGCTCAGAAGGAACTGGGCATTGACTCTGTAGACCAGATCAAGGAAATTGGCATCGACAAGTTCAACGATGCCTGCCGTGCATCCGTGCTCAAGTATACGAATGAGTGGAAGGACTACGTGCACCGTCAGGCGCGCTGGGTTGATTTCGAGCACGGCTACAAGACCCTGAACATTCCGTACATGGAATCCGTTATGTGGGCCTTCAAGCAGCTGTACGACAAGGGTCTGGCATACCAGGGCTATCGCGTGCTGCCGTACTGCCCGAAGGATCAGACGCCGCTGTCCGCGCACGAGCTGCGCATGGATGCGGACGTGTACCAGGATCGTCAGGACACCACTGTGTCCGTGGCCGTGAGGCTGCGCGACGAGGAAGACGCGTACGCAGTGTTCTGGACCACCACCCCGTGGACCGTGCCGACCAACTTCGCCATCGTGGTCGGTGCCGACATCGATTACGTCGAGGTGCGCCCGACCGAAGGCAAGTTCGCCGGCAAGAAGTTCTACCTCGGCAAGCCACTGCTTGGCTCCTACGAGAAGGAACTTGGCGAGAACTACGAGATCGTGCGCGAACTCAAGGGCTCCGAGATGGAGGGCTGGCGTTACTACCCGGTCTTCCCGTACTTCGCAGGCGACGAGAACGCCGCCGAGGGCAAGGTGCCGGGGCCGGAAGGCTACCAGATCTTCACCGCCGACTACGTCGACACCGTTGAAGGTACCGGCCTCGTGCATCAGGCTCCGTACGGTGAAGACGATATGAATACGCTCAACGCCAAGGGCATCAAGAGCGTGGACGTGCTCGACGCAGGCTGCAAGTTCACTTCGCTGTGCCCGGATTACGAGGGCATGTATGTGTTCGATGCGAACAAGCCGATCCTGCGCAACCTGCGTGCCGGTGACGGTCCGCTGGAACGCATTCCGGAAGATCAGCGCGCGATTCTCTTCCAGGAGAAGAGCTACGTGCACTCCTACCCGCACTGCTGGCGTTGCGCCACCCCGCTGATCTACAAGCCGGTGAGCTCCTGGTTCGTGGCCGTCACCAAGATCAAGGACCGCCTGCTCGAACTCAACCAGCAGATCAACTGGATTCCGGGCAATGTGAAGGACGGCCAGTTCGGCAAGTGGCTGGCGAACGCACGCGATTGGTCGATCTCCCGCAACCGTTTCTGGGGTTCCCCGATTCCGGTGTGGGTTTCCGACGATCCGAAGTACCCGCGCGTGGACGTGTACGGCTCGCTTGACGAGCTCAAGGCCGATTTCGGTGACTACCCGCGCGATCATGAGGGCAACATCAACATGCACCGCCCGTACATCGACGAGCTGACCCGCGTCAACCCGGACGATCCGACCGGCAAGAGCCACATGCACCGCATCAGCGACGTGATGGACTGCTGGTTCGAATCCGGTTCGATGAGCTTCGCCCAGTACCATTACCCGTTCGAGAACAAGGAAACCTTCGAACAGCACTTCCCGTGCGACTACATCGTGGAATACATCGGCCAGACCCGTGGCTGGTTCTACGTGCAGCACGTCATGGCGACCGCCCTGTTCGACAGGCCGGCGTTCAAGAACGTGATCTGCCACGGTATCGTGCTCGGCTCCGACGGACAGAAGATGTCGAAGCACCTGCGCAACTACCCGGACGTGAACGGCGTGTTCAACGACTTTGGCTCCGACGCCATGCGTTGGTTCCTGATGAGCTCGCCGATCCTGCGTGGCGGCAACCTGATCGTCACCGCCGATGGCATCCGCGACACCGTGCGCCAGGTGATGCTGCCGGTGTGGAGCTCCTACTACTTCTTCACGCTGTACGCGAACGCGGCCGGGTACGACGCGCGCAAGCTTCGCGCCGACGAAGTTGCATCGCTGCCGGAAATGGACCGTTACCTGCTGGCCCGTACCCACCGACTGGTCGAAAAGACCCAGTCCTCGCTGGACCAGTTCCTGATCTCCGATGCATGCGACGCCGTGTCCGACTTCATCGACATGATCACCAACTGGTACATCCGCAACAACCGCGACCGCTTCTGGAACGAGGACGCCAACGCGTTCAACACCTTGTACACCGTGCTTGAGGTGTTCATGCGCGTCCTTGCGCCGCTTGCCCCGATGGAAGCCGAATCCGTGTGGCGCGGCCTGACCGGAGGCGAATCCGTGCATCTGGCCGACTGGCCGTTCCTGGCCGACGAGAAGACCGGCGAAGCCACCGAATTGGGTGCTGTGCTGCAGGATGACGCCGCGCTGGTGGCTGCGATGGAGAAGGTGCGTGAGGTTGTCTCCGGCACGCTTTCCATGCGTAAGGCCAAGCAGATTCGCGTGCGCCAGCCGCTCGCCAAGCTGACCGTGGTGGTTGAGGATCCGCAGGCCGTGGCCGCGTACGCCGATATTCTGAAGTCCGAACTGAATGTGAAGGACGTTGAATTCTGCACGCTGGAGGATGCCGGTTCCCAGGGCTTGAAGATCGTGAACGAGCTGCGCGTGAACGCGCGTGTGGCCGGCAAGCGTCTGCGTAAGGACGTGCAGTTCGCGATTAAGGCGTCCAAGAGCGGTGCGTGGCATGTTAATGCGGACGGTGCACCGGTGTGCGAGACGCCGAACGGTGAGATCGCGCTTGAGGAAGGCGAATACGAGCTGATCAACCGCGTGGAGGAAGAGAACGCGCATGAGGCCGCGAACTCCGTGTCCGCCGCGCTGCCGACCGGTGGCTTCGTGATCCTTGACACCGAGCTCAACGATGATCTGCTGGCCGAAGGCTACGCCCGCGACGTGATCCGCGCCGTGCAGGAAGCTCGTAAGGCCGCCGGCCTGGAAATCTCCGACCGCATCACGCTGAAGGTGACCGTGCCCGCGGACGATGTGGCCAAGGTCGAACGATTCAAGGACCTCGTGGCACACGACACTTCGTCCGACAGTGTAAGCGTCGAAGCCGGCGCCGAGCTGGGCGTGGAGGTTGCGAAGGCCTGAGGTAGTTGGCTGGGTGGCTGACTGACGATAGTACGTGGGGGTGTGTTTCTCCTGTCGAGTTTGGCAGGAGAAACACACCCCCACTGCTATTTGTGTTGGGGTGTACTACGTATGCACAGGTATTTGGCGACGATAATCTTCGAATCAATCATTTCGTTTTTATCTTTTGCTGGAATGCGGTAGAGTAAAGACTATTCAGGGGGTATCTGTAAAGGAGCGGGTTATGGTTCTATTAGCTCGTAAAGATGAGGAAGGCAATACTCAGACTTTGTATGACCATCTTCATGGTGCAGGAAGATTGGCTAGTGGTTTCGAGGATGAATTCGCTGATATTTCACGTACGGCAGCCGTCTTGCATGATGTCGGGAAGGTTGCTCAGCAGTTTCAAACATATCTGTTATCGGATGATGGGCATAGGGGAGATGTGCAGCATGCCCGTCAAGGGGCGTTTGTCGTCAATGATTTTTTCGAGTCGAAAGGGGAAATTGAAGAGATAGCAAAGGAAATTCTTGAGCTTGCCATTTCTAAACATCACGGAGGTCTTCCTGATTGCATTGACGAGTCCGGGAATAGAGCTTTTCTTCTTGGGTTCACGGAGTCGGACAAAAGCAACGAGAAGTATGCGTATCAAGAAATCAAGCGGGGGCTTAACGGTTTGGCGCTCGATCTGCAATCGAATTTCCGAGGTTCAGCGGAAGATATCGCTTGTTTCCTGAAGAAAATTAAATCGCTGGGGATGTCGAAAGATAGCATATACTTCTATCTAGGTTTGCTCGTTAAACTGATTTATTCGCGACTGGTGGATGCGGATAGGACGGATGCTGCTTGTTTCGAGACCCGAAAACAGTATCGGCCTAATACGGTTGATTGGCAGAATCTGATTAGTCGACTCGATAAAAGCATGAGATCTTTTGATTCGAGTTCGGAAATAAACAGGATAAGACATCAGATTAATGAACAGTGTTGTTTGGCGGGGGCGCGGGAAACCGGGATTTATCGTTTGTCGATTCCGACTGGCGGCGGTAAAACGTTGGCGTCGCTAAATTTTGCGTTGCATCATGCGCTGAAGACAGGAAAGCACCGGATCATTTACGTGATTCCATATTTGTCTATCACAACTCAGACGGCAAAGACTTTCCGAGATGTACTTGGTCTGAACGCTGATAGCGATGTTCTATTGGAGCATTACTCCACTGCAGGTATGCAACGTTCCGCTGATGTAGCGGATAATGCGTCGAGTGAGTTTGAGGATGCCGGGGAGCATCAGCGCAAGTTGGCGGCAGAGCGTTGGGACAATCCGATAATTGTTACCACTATGGTGGAATTCCTTGAGACTGTCATGTCTGCTCGCGGAACCAAACTCCGGAAATTCCATAATATGGCCGACAGTGTCATCATTTTTGATGAAATACAGTCGTTGCCGATGAACACAATCAATCTGTTCAATGAGATCGTCAGCTTCCTATCGAAGATTACCAATTCAACGATTCTTTTGTGCTCTGCGACGCAGCCGTTACTTGAAAAAACCAAACGAGAGAATCTGCTTCTTTCGGAAAAAGCCTGATCTTATTGCTGAAACGGAAAGCTATGAAGACAAGCTTCGACGTACAAGAATTGTTGCTTCAACTGAAAATAAAAGCTGCGATGAACTAGGGCAGATTATTTATCAGCAGGCGCGGAAGAACGGCAATTGCTTGGCAATCGTCAACCTGAAAAAGGAAGCGCGTGAGATTTTCCAATGCTTGGAACGACTTGATGTGAATCGTGAGTTTGAGCTGATTCATCTCAGTACTGCCATGTGTGGAAGGCATAGAACGGATTGTCTGAACAGAATCGGTGCGCTGCTTGATCCAGGCAATCCGAAACCTGTGATTTGTGTGAGCACACAGCTTATTGAGGCAGGTGTTGACATTTCGTTTGCTTGCGTGGTCAGGGCGATGGCTGGTCTGGACAGTATTATGCAGGCCGCTGGGCGCTGCAATAGGAATGGTGAATCGGTAGAACCAAAGAATGTGTATGTCTATCCATTGAAAGATGAAGACAGCATGGAAAGGTATCTGCCGGATATCGCAATGGGTAAGCAGCTCACTTTACAGATTATGGAGAACTATTCATTTTGGAAAGAGTCGTCGGCATCAGAAAACAAACGATTGCAAAATAAGACATGAATAAATCGATAGAACAGCAACGAAACTGAGCAAACCCCCTTAAATTACAACGAAAATGCGCCACGCCCGAACATTGCTTTCGTTTGCAAAGAAACTCCGCTGGATATAAACTGTCAGCAATTCAAAGCGCAAGCAACGAAGCAAACGCAACAAGGAGGACGACAATGAGTGTCGAAATCTCTGCCGAAAATCGGCAGGAATATCAGGCATGGACGCCGGTTGAGGAAGACTTGGAAGGTCTTCCCAAGAACATTTACGACGTCATCCTGCAAATGCGCGTCGACTGCAGCACAACTGACCGCAACCGCATGCCTTACTACGGTGCAGTCGATGATATCGACGAATTTACCGACATCCCGTACATCGACGATGGGACCCGAGCCCACCAACTCGACATCTACATTCCACACGACGCGATAATGTGCGCCGCTCGCAATTTGCCTGTCTACATCGACGTGCACGGAGGCGGATTTGTCTACGGCTACAAGGAGCTCAACCGCAACTTCTGCATCGCATTGGCCCGACGCGGATTCGCGGTTATCTCCATCAGCTATCGCGTTTACCCACAAGCCGATTTCCTCGGACAATTGCAGGACGTGAATGCGGCCATTGGCTGGTTGCAGAATCATGCGGATGAGTACCCGATCGACCCGAATCGTATGGGTATCACCGGGGATTCCGCCGGAGGCTGTCTATCCCTGTACACGCTTGCAATCCAATCCGACCCAGAATTGCTGGATCGGGAAAAACTGGGATTCAAGCAGACAAATCTTAGGTTCGGTGCCTTGGTGTCCGGCAAATTCGATCTCAGTGAGTATGTGGATGATACTCCGATCACTGACGATAATGAGCCGGATCTGCTTCGCATCCTCGCCAAACCGTTGTTCGGCCGGTTCATCGATGCAGCCGAGTGTTCGAAAATCTATTCGCTCAGGAATCTGACCGGCAAGCTGCCGCCATTGTTCCTGACAACCAGTAGCGATGACTTTATCCAATATGAGTCACTTGCACTGGCTGACGCATTGGCGCGTAACCATGTCGATTTTGAGCTACATGATATCCGACCAGCAAAAGGCGAAGCACTGGGACACATATTCCCGGTCGGTTTGCCGTGGCTGGAGGAAAGCGAATACGTGCTCGACCGATTGAAGACCTTCACGTATGAGGTCATGTAAGAGCTTTTTGTCTCAATGAAAAGGAAAACAAAAGGAAGGTTCAATGATGAACAAGACAATCAAGATAATCGCCACAGCAACGGCTGCCTTGATGATGATTGCCGGCGTGTCCGCCTGCGGCTCCGATACAGGTGGTGACAGCGACAAGGGTCGTGTCTATTACCTGAATCTGAAGCCGGAAGCCTCCGACAAGTGGAAGGCGTTGGCCGAAGAATATCAGAAGGAGACCGGAATCAAAACCACCGTGCAGACCGCGGCCTCCGGCACGTATGAGCAGACGTTGAAATCCGAAATCGCGAAAGACAATGCACCGACATTGTTCCAGGTGTCCGGCAATGTGGGCTTGGCCCGCTGGAAGAAGTACACAGCCGACATGTCAGACAGCGAACCCTATAAGCAGCTGCGAGACCAGAGCACTGCACTGAAAGGCGATAACGGTGAAATCCTTGGCGTCCCGTTCGTCATCGAATCCTACGGGTTGATCTACAACAAGGATCTGCTCAATAAGTATTTCCAGGCGGACTGGTCGACCATCAAGAGCATCGACGATTTGGTCGGGTTCAAAGCGTTGAAGACCGTCGCTGATGAGATTCAAGAGCATAAGGATGATCTTGGCGTCAAAGGCGCGTTCACCTCAGCCGGATTCGACTCCAGTTCCGACTGGCGTTTCAAGGAACAGTTGGCCGCCATCCCATTGTCGTACGAGCTGGACGGTGTGACTGAACAGCCTGCGACCATCAAGGGCACTTATCTTCCGGAGTTCAAGCAGACGTTCGACCTGTATTTGAAGGATTCCACCGTCTCTCCGACTGAACTGAGCGCCAAGACCGGTAATGATGCGACCTCTGAGTTCGCTCTCGGTGAGGGTGTTTTCTACCAGAACGGAACCTGGGCGTGGAGTGACCTGCAGAAGGAAGGCGTCAAGGCCGACATGGTTGGCGCCATCCCAATCTACATGGGTCTGCCCGGCGAAGAGGAAAAGGGTCTGGCGACCGGTTCTGGCGACAACTACTGGGCCATCAACAACAAGGTGTCCGAAGCCGACCAGCAAGCCACCAAGGACTTCCTCAAATGGGTCATCACCAGTGACAAGGGTAAGAAGGCCATGACCGATGACATGGGCTTCGTCACGCCATTCAAGTCGTTCAGTGACATGAAGTCGTCGAACCCGATTGTCCAAGCCGATCAGGAGATGGCTGACGCCGGTAAGCAGGATGTGTCTTGGGCCGGCATTATGTTCATGCCCTCCCAACAGTGGAAAGACGGCGTCGGCAGTGCGATGCTCGAATACGCGCAGGGCACCGGAAAATGGGATGCGGTGAAGACCGCATACGTTGACGGTTGGGCCAGCGAATACGAGGGCACCCACTGATAGGCCTTCTGAAGGGTTCCAGGCTCCCATCCCCTTTCTCTTTCGGCTTGGAATCGTTCAGGAGTTGGCGTGGCCTGATGTTTCGACTGCATCGGGCCACCCTTCTCAATTTTTTAGGATCAACGAGGAGTTAACTGTGACCACCATCGCAATGATGCAAATGCGTGTGCAACCCAACGAGCTCAACCGGAATCTGTGGCATATGAGGGAGCTGCTGTCCCTAGTCGGGGACGCCGATGTCGCCCTGTTCCCAGAATGCTGCGACCTCGGATGGGCAGCTGACTCGGCCCCCGAGCAGGCGGAACCTATCCCAGAGGGGAGTACATATCAGAGAATAAGAGATATGGCGGTCGACTTCGATATCGGTATCATCGCCGGAATCACGGAACGTGAAGGCGACCATGTATATAACTCCGCGGTATTCATCTCAAATACCGGGGAACTGTTAGGCAAGCATAGGAAAATCAACCTCGTTCCCGATGTCGAAGACATGTATACTTCCGGAACCTCGGTCAACGTGTTCGACACTAAGTATGGTCGAATCGGCATCGACATATGCGCCGACAACCACATGGAATCGATCATGATTGGCGAAGCCATGGCGAAAATGGGCGCCAAGATGATTCTCGCACCATCGTCATGGGCTGTACCTCCTGAACGATTAGGAGAAGCATATGGAGAGGAGTGGAAGATGCCTTTCCGCCATCTCTCATCAAAATTCGGGGTGGATGTATTCTCAGTTAGCAATATCGGTCCAGTTGTTGATGGAGCATGGGCTGGTTGGACCTGCATTGGCAATTCGATTGCCGTGACCGACAATGGTTGCTCGACAACGATACTCACCTACGGAGAGCGCGCCGAAGAAGTCAAACTGATTGATTCATCCCATTAATGTGAATAACGAAAGTGGGCTTGCTCCAATGGTGAGGCAAACCCACTTTGTTCTTTCAAATCAGTCGAGCTCCAGACCGTCGCCGTTCTTGTACGGACTTATCTTCTCATAGGCGGCAGCGAGGCCTAGTAGTATTCGCTCGCTGTCTTGTGCGCCGGCGAAGGAGAGTCCGATTGGCATGTTCTGACTGTCACGACCGGCGGGGACGCTGATTTCCGGCAGGTGCGCGCTGCTAGCCAGATAGGAGGCGGCGTATGGGTCGTCGCTGTCGCACTTGTAGGTGCTGTCCTTGGCGTCATGGCGGACGCTGGCGACACATCTCATGGTCGGGTAGATGAGAGCATCGACGCCGTTCTTGATCATGGTTTGTTCGACAGTGTTGGTGAGTGCCGGCATCTTCTCGTAGATAATCGATTGGACTTCGTCGCTCTTAAACTTGCCGGCGCTCTTCACGTTCGTCTCGTAGCCTTTGATTCGAGCAGGATTGACAGGAGTATTCGTGTCAGCCAGGTCTTTGCTCTTGTCTATCAGCTGTTGAACCGTCTTGGCCTTGCTTCGTCCGTCGTAGCGCATGTAGGTTTCATAGTTGGTGACGAATTCGGCGTCACCGACCGGTCCCATGATGCTGCTCCATAAGCCGGTGTAGGACGTCCAAGTTTGGCCAGGAAGCATGCAATCTCGTTAGCAAATGAGGATTTTGGAGTTTTCTGGCGGAGCGCAATTTCCCATGTCGATTTTGAATGCCGCATGCCATAAGGTCACCAGGCCTATGGGATACGACAATATCAGGGTCTGGCGTCGTGATTTTGAAATCGCTTGCAGCCTATGGAAAAAACACTATATCGATGAAACAAGAAAACAGCATAGACAGGAGGATGTAATAACCATGTATCTTGAACCGAATCGAGATGATCGTGATTACCTGTATGGAAGGTTGTTGGCGCTTGCCGACAATTTCGAGGAAAGCGTCTTGCGTAAGCAGGGAGTCAAGGACCGTCCAACCAATGCAATCAAATTGATGAGCAATTTCACGGCGAAGCCCTATACGACGTGGGGCACATTGTGGAAGCAGCTTACGCCATACCTTAAATCGGCAAACGGTGGTTCCTGGTTCTGTAATGAAGTCGACGATGTTATGGCTTTGTTTAAGGAAGGGGATTTTGAAGATAATAAGGCGCTTTCGCCAATGTTTCTTCTGGGATATTCATGTCAGCGGAGAGCATCTTGATATGAACTGATTTTTGTTCCGCATTTCCCCTAACTCGATGGGAGATGATGGAACCATGGCAAAAGGAACGAGATACACGCCGGAGTTCAAGGCGAAGGCCGTCAGGCTGTTGACCGAGTCGCGCGGCTCGTATTCGTCGGAGACCAAGGCGATCGAACAGGTCGCCAAGGATCTGGGGGTCGCGCCGGAGACGCTGCGCCGTTGGCGCAACAAGACGGACGCCACGGTCGCGGCGGAGACCAAGCAGTCGGCCGAAGACGCGATGGCGGAGTTGAGGAGTTTGCGGGCCGAGGTCGCGCGATTGAGGCGGGCGAACGAGATATTGACGACGGCGTCGGCTTTTTTCGCGGCACGGCTCGACCCGACACGGCGTTGATGGTCGCTTACATCGACGAATTCAAGGACCGTTTCAGGGGCGGGCCGATCCGCAGGGTGCTGGCCGCTTCGCTGGACTGCGGGTTCATCACGCCGCGCGGCTACCGCATGTTCAGATCCAGGCCCGTCAGCCGCATGGCCGCCAGGCACGAGGCGCCGGCCCGCGACATCCTCGAGATCCATGCCGATTCCTTCATGGCCGTGTACGGGTACCGCAAGACGCACGCCCAGTTGTTGGCGCGGGGCCGGGATCCGGCCGAGATCGGCCGCGACCAGGTGATGAACGTCATGCGGGAATCGGGAATCCGCGGCGTGCGCCGCGGCAGGACGCCCGTCACCACCAGACCGGCGAAGGGCGCGGGCGGCGGGCCCGACCTCGTGGAACGCGGGTTCGAGGCGGAGGCGCCGAACCGGCCGCACGTGGCCGACATCACCTACGTGCGCATGGCCAACGGCTCGTTCGGCCACACGGCGTTCGCCGCCGACGTGTTCGCCCGCAGGATCGTCGGATGGGCGTGCGCCACCACCATGGACACCAGGGAGCTGCCGCTGCAGGCGCTGGAACAGGCGATGTCATGGGCTGCCTCGCATGGCGGCACGGACGGTCTCGTGCACCATTCCGACCATGGCGCGCGGTACATCGGCCTCGTGTGCACCACCAGGGTCGGGGAGTTCGGCATGCTTCCCTCGGCCGGCACGGTCGGCGACTCGTACGACAACGCCATGGCCGGGAGCGCCGACGGCGCGTACAAGACCGGGCTCGTCTGGCGACGCAAGCCCTTCCGGGATTTGAGGGACCTGGAATTGGCGACGTTCCGGTGGGTCTCGTGGTGGAACTCGAAGCGTCTGCACCGGTCCTTGGGCTACGGGACACCGGGACGGACCGAAACCGAGTATTATGCAAACCAAGCGGCGCAAGCCGCCCCACTATAAGGACGGAACAAAAATCAGGCCATATCATCTAAGCATAAAGTGCAAGAGATTTTTCAAAAAAATAATAGCAACAACTGACTTTTGTAATTATCAGAGTCGATTCATCGCCTATAAGTAAGGAGTATGTGATTATGGCAGCTTTGGATGACATAATGCGGATGTGTATACCGCTTCATGGTTTTTGTGACCGATTTGTGATTATTCAATCGTGTGACTAAAGTAGTTTGTGGCTTTTCGGCTGGCTTCTGTGCCGGCTGGAAGATTGATACAGACTTGATTTGTGTCTGCCGCATGCCTGCGTCGAGTTGCGTTGGATGCGCGGCGGAAACAGATCGCAAGCGAATGGTTCTCAGTACCATCCATGTGAGTCAAGCACACATCTTTGAGAAGCAGTCGCGATGCCGGGAGTTGGGTTCGTCGTAATTTAAACGTCGCATCCGTTCCCGGCTTTTTCATCTTGGTTAGTCTGAATTTAAAAAAAGATTTTGGGTTATTGCCGAGCGTGTCCCATGCGGATAAAGGGGTTATCAGGTGTAATCTATAGCTAATTGTTTTTAAGCCAACGGGGGTCTTATGAGCCGCAAAAAAATAGTTCCGAATTATGCAATTTCTTTGGATATCGGTAATGCTTCCGTTGGATGGGCCGCGTTTACTCCTGATTATCGGTTGATGAGAGCTAAAGGGCGTGAGTTAATTGGTGTAAGGCTATTCGAGCCTGCGCAGACTGCTGAAGCTCGTCGTATGGCTCGTACTACTCGTAGGCGCTACTCTCGTAGACGTTGGCGTTTGCATATGCTTGATGCTATTTTTGATGCTCCCCTGGCAGAGGTGGATCCGTCATTCCTTGCGCGGAGGAAGTACTCCTGGGTTCATCCTGCTGATGAGAACAATGCGGATTATTGGTATGGCGGTGTCTTATTCGATTCGAAGAATCAGGATAAACGTTTCTATAAACAATATCCGACAATTTATCATCTGCGCAAAACTTTGATGGAAGATGACAAGCAACATGATATTCGAGAAGTGTATTTCGCTGTCCATCACCTGTTGAAGTACCGAGGTAATTTCCTTGTTGAAGGTGATTTGGATTCTTCGAGTGTATTCGACTCAAAGAATCTTTTAAATCTTATCGGTGAAATCATTCTGTGTGTATTTGATGAGCAGCTGGATGGATCATGGACGGCAGGAATCGACAAAAAGCGTCTTGCTGATACGTTGTGCACGACAAAGGGTTCTCGCAGTATGCGTGTTGAAAATGCGCTTGCTGTTATTTGTGAGTCGTGTGAACTGCCAAAAGAACAAATCAATGTCATTAAGGCTATTTTTGCTGGTCTAGAGGGAAATAAACTTGATTTAGCGAAGATTTTCCCATCTGAAGAACGTACCAGCGATGAAAAGAAAGCGCTTGGTATTTATTTCAATAAATCTGATTACGAGGAAGTTCGTGCTCAGGTCGTAGATTCGGGCTTGCTTGATGATGAACAATGCGAGTTACTCGATAAAATGCAGAAACAATATAGCGCTATCGCTCTGAAACAACTGCTTGGTAACGCAAAAAGTGTTTCTGAATCGATGTGTGCGAGTTACACACGACACCAAAGAAATTGGGATCTTATTAAAAAAGAGCTCCGTACGGAAGACAATGCCGATGAAATCAACAAGCATTATGGTGAGTTGGTTGGCTGGACAATGGTTGACGGTCGACGTCGGAGCATCAGGGGTACTTCTACGTATGAAAAAACAAGACAGAACGCAAATAAATATTTTTCGAAGTTAATTGAGGCTTCTAATTTGTCTGAATCCAAAAAATTGGATTTAAAGCACGCAATTGATGAAGATCGGCTTTTCCCAGTTCAAAGAGACTCTGATAATGGTGTGATTCCGTATCAGCTTCATCGAAATGAGCTTAGGAGAATTCTTGAAAAGCAAGGAAAATATTATCCGTTCCTTTTGGATACGTTTGAAAAGAACGGTGAACAAGTCAATAAAATAGAAGGCTTGCTGACTTTCCGTGTGCCTTATTTTGTGGGTCCATTGGTGGAACGGGAAGGAATGCAGCCTTCAGATAATGGCGAAAACCATTGGATGAAGCGTAAAAAATCTGGAGAAATCACTCCTTGGAATTTCGATAAGATGGTTGACAAGGATGAGTCGGGTAGGCGTTTCATTGAACGGCTCGTGGATACAGATAGCTATCTGCTAGGTGAGGCGACCTTGCCGAAGAACTCCATGTTGTATCAGGAGTATGAAGTTCTTAACGAACTAAATAATGTCCGTTTATCGGTTCGTTCGGGCAACCGATGGGAAAACCGTCGTCGTCAACGACTTGGTCGAGAAGAAAAGACGCTGCTGATTCGTAACTTGTTTATGAAAGGCGGTGTAGTCACCAAAAAGGCTGCGGAAAATCTGCTCCGCAAAGAGTATGGCCGTACCTATGAGCTGTCTGGTTTGGCGAGCGAGTCAAAGTTTATGAGCTCTATGTCATCATATGGAAAACTGTGCCGTATTTTCGGCGCAGAACGGGTGAATAAAGATTCAGAGCTTATGGAGCAGATAATCGAGCTCCAGACTGTGTTTGAGGATAAAGAGACTTTACTGCATCAGTTGCGCATGCTTGATGGACTGTCCGATAGTGATTGCGAATTGTTGGCAAGGACTCACTACACGGGATGGGGCAAGCTTTCAAGGAAGTTGCTTACGACCAAGGTCGGCGAATGCAAGATTGGTGATGATTTTGCCCCTCAGAAGCATAGCATCATTGAGATTATGCGTTTTGAAGATCGTAATTTTATGGAAATTATTACTGATAAAAATTATGGTTTTCCTGAATGGATTGATGAGCAGAATCTTGGAGCGGATAAAAAGCAATCGTTGGAGTCAATGGTTGACGAGCTTCACGTATCTCCGAAAGTGAAACGAGGAATCATCCAATCCGTTCGACTCATTGATGATATCTCTAAGGCCGTTGGAAAGAAGCCATCGAGAATATTCCTAGAATTGGCCGGAGATATTCAGGCAAGCGTGCGAACCACTTCTCGAAAGAATCGCTTGCTGGAGTTGTACAAGAATGCTGGATTGAGAAAGGAATTCAGTGACATTTATGATCGCTTGGAGGCAAGCGACGATAAAGGACTTCAGGATGATCGTTGGTTCTTGTACTACACACAGCTTGGTAAGGATATGTATACGGGCGAAGAGCTGGATATCGACAGGCTATCGTCTGATTACGATATCGATCATATTATTCCCCAAGCTGTAACGCAGAATGATTCCCTGGACAATCGAGTACTTGTGTCCCGTGCGGCCAATGCGCGTAAAACAGACTCTTTTGCATATTTGCCGGAACTAGTAGAAGCAAGAAGAGGCTTTTGGCAGGAACTGTTGGATAATAGGTTGATTTCCCAGACTAAATTTGAACGTTTGGTACGACAAAATGATTTCGGTAGACATGAGAAAGAGCGTTTTGTCGAGCGATCGCTGGTAGAGACTCGTCAGATTATGAAGAATGTGGCGACTTTGATGCGGCGGAGGTATGGAAATAGCTCTGCTGTGATTGGACTTAATTCCGAATTGACCAAGGAGATGCGCCAATATCTCGGGTTTGAACATAAGAATCGTGATATTAATGATTATCACCATGCTCAGGATGCATTATGTCTTGGTGTAGCTGGGCAGTTTGCTGTTAACAGAGGTTTCTTTGATAATGGTGCAGTTTCTGATGGAGCGGCGAATGCATATAATATCTATCTTCAGGACTACCTGAGAGGATATCGTGAGAAATTGAAGGCGGGGGACCGTAAACACGGTAAAGCCTTCGGTTTTATTGTCGGCTCTATGGCTTCGGCGGATGAAAATAAGCGTATCAATCCTAAGACTGGTGAGATTGCGTGGAGTGAGGCTGATAAAGATTATCTCCGAAGAGTGATGAATTATCGTAAGATGCTTGTCACTCAGAAGGTGGGGGATAGTTTTGGCGCTCTATATAACGAAACGCGATATGGAGCTGCGGTTAAAGAAGGGCATGACGGTATTGCTTTCGATAAAAATAAAGCCGATACGTCTTTGTATGGTGGTTTCTCCAGCGCAAAGGTGGTTTATTCGATTCTTGTCGAATTAAAGGGAAAAGTACGTCTTGTGAACATCACGATGCAGGAGTACTCGATGTTGGGAGATTGCCCTTCGGATGAAGCATTGAAGAAAGTACTGGTGGCAAAAAAGCCTGAATATGCAAAAGCGAAAATTTTGCTTCGACATATTCCGTCAATGCAGCTTATTCACTATAAAGGGGCATGCATGACAATAAAGTCTGCTACTGAATTGAATAATGCTCGACAGTTGTGGCTGGATTGTGATGTATATAATGCCTTGGATGATTATCTGAAGTGTGGGACTTCTAAAAGCTCAATAGACATAATGCAAATTTGGGATGCATTATTCGACGCGGTAAATAAACATTATCCGCTTCACAGGGTTGAAGAAAGTACGCTAGCTAAGGCGCGGACTAAATTTGAGAAGCTTGATTTGGACAAGCAGTTGGATGTTTTAGGGATGATTGTTGTCGCGCTTCATGCTGATCCTGGTCGTGCAAACCTTTCGTTGGTTGGCCTCCCCAGCGAGTGGAAACGTGTTAGAAGTGTATCTTTCTCCGATGATGACGAATTTGTTTTTCAATCTCCGTCTGGACTATTTGAAACGAAAATTACTATTGGAGAACTGAAAAAGGCTGAATAAATGAAAAGGGCTTCCGGCATTGCCGGAAGCCCAAAGCCATAAGGCAAGGCATTAATCCTTCTGAAGCTCGGTTATAAAAACCTTGCTTTATTTCAATATATGCCTGTCAGGTCAACGACCTAGACAATCGGATTGCGACCAAACAATCCTTTAACAGAATACCACAACCACGATGGAGTGAGTATGGCGTGGCGGAATATTGTAGTGACGCAACATTGCAAAGTTTCGATGAAGATGAACTTGCTTGTTGTGCAAACGGATGATGATACTGTTCAGATTCCAATCGATGATATTGGAATGGTGCTGTTTGCTACAACGCAAGCTGTAATCACCACAAGCGCTATGGCATCTCTTCTTGAGCGGGATATCAAAGTGGTGTTTTGCAATGATAAACATCTCCCAATTGGTGAAACAAACCCATACGAAACTGAATCCTCTAGACGAGTATGCATTGTGCAACAAATGGGTTGGGCGGAAGAACGAAAGAACATATTATGGCAACGAATCGTGCAAGAAAAGATAGCTCATCAGATTTTCGTATTAAAGGAAAAGTGCGCTTTCCCTGATATAGAAAAGATGAAAACATTAATCACGTCTGTTCAGCCGGGAGATTCGGATAACCGTGAAGCGGTCGCGGCTCATATGTATTTTCCAAGACTGTTTACCTATGAATTTGTTCGCTCAGATGATAGTAATGAAACGAATGGATTGTTAAATTACGGCTATTCGTTAGTGATGTCTGAAGTCGCTCGAAAGATAGCAGAATTTGGCTATTTAACTGAATTCGGCATCCATCATGATAGCGAGAAGAATCCTTTTAATCTTGCTTGTGACCTTATGGAGCCTTTTCGGCCATTTGTTGATGCAAAAGTATTTGAGCTAAGGGAACAAACTCTGAACTCAGAAGTGAAGAATGAGCTTATACGGCTGTTGCGCACTGATTTGCCTGAATTTGGAACTTGTTTGACGCAATTGATCAATATTTTTGTTCGCGATGCATTCCATTACCTATCAGGAGATGGCAGATTGCCAGAATTGGGGTTTATTGATGAGGTATAGGGTTATGAGGGTTTTGATATTCTTTGATTTGCCTGTGAAAACAGTAGCAGAGCGTAAGGCATACGCAACTTTTCGAAAGAATCTGTTGCGAGAAGGTTTCATTATGGTTCAAGAATCAGTATATTCTAGAATCGCTACCACTCGTGAATCGGCTGGTTTTCTTGAAGGCCGTGTGGCGAGTTTTGTTCCTGAAGAAGGTTTGGTGCAGTCACTGATTATTACGGAAAAGCAATATGCTTCAATCAAATTTCTTTTAGGAAATCGAATTGAGGATGTAAGAAATTCGGATGAACGGACAGTGATTATATGATTGATAGCATTGTCATGTATCCGCTCGATGTGATGCCTCTTGAATTAGGGCTGAATGTATTGGGATTATCGTCGCCAGAACTTTTGTTTAAATTTGTGGAGGGCCTACAGGGGTTTGGTGATGACGTGGTTCTGGGAGATGGGAGTAAGACCGCGGTCTTAACAAAATCAATATTGTATGTTGGGGATTGCGCTGATATTGTTGACTACAATGCACTATTCCAAAAAGCGGCAATTAAGAAAATAATAGATGAATTTGATGTTGATAAATTAACTAGAGTGCTTGAGTTGCAGGCAGAGTTAAAAACGCTTATTCAAGATGAAATATGGGATGATGATTTGCCTCTGGAAATTTCTTCTTCGCTGGATTTGAAAACTGCGATTTCAATGGCAAAATTACGTGTTGATGTGAGCTCTGTGGGTTCCCTATTTGATAAAATTCAGATGGTGGTTGATACTGCCGGTGCTCTTGCTGAGAACAGGATGCTTGTGACGCTTCATACAACTCAATATTGTAATAACGACCAATTGATTTATTTACATAGAGACCTATTAAAAAATGGTATGCAGCTTCTTGACCTGGAATGCTGCAACAAAAGGGTTACCCTGACAGAAGGAAGAAGCCATTATGTTGATGGAGATTATGTTCAGTTCTCATGAACTGTTCAGGAAGCTCCAAGGCTATCGGTTTCAGAAGCCTGTCAGATCAATGACCTAGACCACGCGTTCGGTGGGTGAATTCATGCTGCGTTTGTTTCAGAAGCCTGTCAGATCAATGACCTAGACCACGAACGCGCGAAAACACAGGAAAACAGCGTTGTTTCAGAAGCCTGTCAGATCAATGACCTAGACCACACCCCGGCACAGATTGCTCAGCTTATCGGCGTTTCAGAAGCCTGTCAGATCAATGACCTAGACCACGCCACCTCTACGCTGATATGATTCACTGTCGTTTCAGAAGCCTGTCAGATCAATGACCTAGACCACTGCAAGACAAGATCAAACACAGCACTTACAGTTTCAGAAGCCTGTCAGATCAATGACCTAGACCACTCATCAGGACTCAAAGAGGTCAACTCGACAGTTTCAGAAGCCTGTCAGATCAATGACCTAGACCACCCTGTAGCTCATGATCTTGAAATTGCAGACGTTTCAGAAGCCTGTCAGATCAATGACCTAGACCACAATATCCGCGGTGTCGTATGTGTAAATATAGTTTCAGAAGCCTGTCAGATCAATGACCTAGACCACTCAGTCGCACCCTTAATATTCTCATAACTATGTTTCAGAAGCCTGTCAGATCAATGACCTAGACCACCGATGGCTGGGCGAGCATAGGTGCGCCCGTGTTTCAGAAGCCTGTCAGATCAATGACCTAGACCACGGTGTATGGCTGGAGGATGACGTGGCCGTAGTTTCAGAAGCCTGTCAGATCAATGACCTAGACCACCATGCACTGGGGGTGTTCATCTCATGCACTGTTTCAGAAGCCTGTCAGATCAATGACCTAGACCACGTGACCGTCTGTAATCCGGACACGAGCAGTGTTTCAGAAGCCTGTCAGATCAATGACCTAGACCACGCTGTGATGGGCGCGGGCGCGGAATATCCTGTTTCAGAAGCCTGTCAGATCAATGACCTAGACCACCGCATCATCGGCTACCAGGCCGAACCCGAAGTTTCAGAAGCCTGTCAGATCAATGACCTAGACCACGCTTGCGACGCGCGTAGGCGTTCACCCACAGTTTCAGAAGCCTGTCAGATCAATGACCTAGACCACTTACCTCGTTACTCAGAAATCGCAGATTGTGTTTCAGAAGCCTGTCAGATCAATGACCTAGACCTGTCTGCGCGGCACCGACCACAAGGAACTTCAGTTTCAGAAGCCTGTCAGATCAATGACCTAGACCTGGTGCTGACCTTGGGCCTGTGCGGCATGAGGGTTTCAGAAGCCTGTCAGATCAATGACCTAGACCTCGAGGATGTCGTGAATCTCCTCCCACTCGAAGTTTCAGAAGCCTGTCAGATCAATGACCTAGACCTCTCGTACACTGGGGGTGTCTATCTCGTACACGTTTCAGAAGCCTGTCAGATCAATGACCTAGACCTCGATATTGTGCGTGGACACCACGCCGATAATGTTTCAGAAGCCTGTCAGATCAATGACCTAGACCACTCGCCAAAGCCAAGAAGCTCGCCGAACATGGTTTCAGAAGCCTGTCAGATCAATGACCTAGACCACTGACCTCGGTCACGAAAGTGAGAGGTTGGAGTTTCAGAAGCCTGTCAGATCAATGACCTAGACCACTCGCGGCTATGCCTATTTCAAGGCTCGGAATCATATTTTCGAAAGATATGGGATTGATATTCGCGTCGAAGGGAATATACATTTCCTAGACGATTGGGATGAAATGAAAGCGAAATGGGCGTTTTATTTAGGGGTGGCCGATCCGGATTACATCAAACGGGCTGATGAGAACAGGCAAACTCGCTATAGAATCGTGGAAGAAGAACTAATCCGCGTATGGTTGCAGAAAAGACACGGCAAAGAGAAACGTTTTCGCATTTACACCGGCCATCTGACCACCACACAGGAAAGGGAAAGGTTATGGCCCCTGGATCGGCAAGTGGCGGCAGCCTACCGACAGTTGAGACCCTATTGCGATTCTCTTCCCGATGGCCAAGTCCAATCCCTCGATGATGGCTTTAATGCAGGAGAACCATACTACTCGCTGAGCTGGCTAATAGCAGACATCCTCGAAAATAACATCGCCGTCCCCCAAAGACGTCTTGCTTGACGCCTATGCGCTGCTCGACGACGAAGACAAAGAAGAATATGCCGGTCTAATCGAAAAGAGATCCGATACGCCGTGACATGGACCTGATTCGCGACATCCTCAAAACGGTAGTGGACTCCGACATCCAAGGGATGCCCGTGCTTTCACAATGATGTCCATCCTTTCCATGCGGTTGTCTACCATGCCGGCTTGCTGTGATAGGTCCGCCTAGTCGACGTGTCTGAGATAAAAGCGGCAGATGGTGAGATAGTCCCAGCGACCATCGGTCTACTCATATGGGAGAACAACGATTTCAAACGCAATTCGTTCCGATAGCATATAGAGCTGGGCGAAATGGCTTGTTGTTTCCATTTATTGCCAATCTATCAGTCGCATCGCATGTACGTTAGCTACACTTATCCGCATAAGTGTAGCTAACGTTAAAATAAGCTACATTTATCTCGATAAGTGTTGCTTACGAGAGTTTTTGCGATGGATAATAATTTCAGCCATTTCGATATACATGAATCCGTAGGGGCCACAACGACTTGTGGTTCCGATTTACAAGCGTGGCTTTGCTTAAGAACGTGATTTTGTCCGGGGAACGATGCGCTTGACACATACTGGCACTACCAACGGAGGAGCACCATGAAATACGAGATTGCGATTTGCAAAAGTATGAAACGTAAGAAAGGACGCAGTCGCGCTTCGATATGTTTTTGATTGCGTAACGGCGCGACGGCATCGCTTTTGCGCATGTCGGGCGCTTCGTTGCCGCAACCGGCGTAAGATATCTGCGAATGTCAAACATAAGCGAGATATCTGAAGGAGAGAAGATGTCAACAAACGAAGCAGCATTGCCGCAGTCGACGGTCCGGGTTGCCCAGGCTGATCCGGATGGAATCCTTCTGGTGATCCACGCAGGCGCTGGCAATCGCGGCAAGAAGGACACGCCGGAACGTCGCGCCCAGGTGGAGCAGGATCTGAACAGGGCCCTTGAAGCCGGCTATGCGCTGCTGGAACAGGGCGCTCCGGCCGAAGATGCCGTCTGCGCGGCCATTCGTGTCATGGAGGATGCTCCCGAATTCAATGCTGGCCGTGGTGCCGCGTTGACGAGCGAAGGCATCGTGTCCATGGATTCCTGCCTGATGACCGGCGTTGACGGCGAAGTCGGCTCCGCATGCGGTCTGACCACGTCCAAGAACCCGATCAATGTGGCGCGCGCCATCAAGGAGAAGACCAAGCACGTCATGTTCGCCAAGCCGGGCGATAACCTGCTCAAGGAGTGGGGCATCGAACTGTGCGACAGCGAGTACTTCATCACCCCGGCCCGTCAGGAATCCCTGCGTGAGGCGCAGTCCAATGGCGACGAATGGGAGAAGCATGGCACCATCGGCGCCGTCGCACGTGACGCGTCCGGCAATATCGCAGCCGGCACCTCCACTGGCGGCATCACCAACCAGATGCCGGGCCGTGTTGGCGATTCGCCACTGCCGGGTTGCGGCACCTACGCCAACAACGATTCCGTTGCGATCTCCTGCACCGGCATCGGTGAGGCGTTCGTCAAGGAAGTC
>ERZ1026866.388-NODE-388-length-26619-cov-22.604879_pt1 | contig 26619 bp, 19 predicted proteins | sample MGYA00380163_ERZ1026866 | MGnify/ENA primary metagenome ERZ1026866 (study PRJEB33269, sample SAMEA4719799) | human gut metagenome | biome: human-associated habitat; feature: organic feature; material: feces | place: Cameroon | collected 2013-10 ...
CATATCTGATGATACAGCCTCTACCTTAGACATCCATTCAAGACCTACGTGCTCTTGTAACCAGTAATCTATAGAGTGATCAGAAATTTCTTTGATTTAACTTTAACGCAACAAAATATTCATTGTCTCTAGCCGTTCATTTCAGTTTGTAACATACATACCACGTTGCTTTCAGTATAATGGAAATAAAGGCACTTACTGATTTTTAATCAAAATAACCATCATCAAGTAGCATACTAAACTGACTGTTTGTAAGATCGAATTTACTCCAGTCGACACTTTCAATCAGTTCTTTTTATGTATCGAACATCTTGTCTGGATTTATGACAGAAACAAACATTCCAAGCTCAGCTTTAATCTTATCACGACGTCTTTTTAGAAAAACGTTATATTTTTGATTCTGTGTTAAATCTGGCAACGAAATCATATACTTTATCTGCAACTTCATGTCTTGAATCACTACTCTCAAACAAGGCTTTTAGCATGAATGTTTCTAGTGCACCGTTACATTCTTCAGGTATCAGTAAATATCCAAAATGAACTACGGATTTTTCAAAAGGATCTTCTTCGAAATCTTCACTTTTAGTTACGTTGGCAAAACTATTATAAAAGCTGATATCTTGCCAGCCAGATTTTCTCTCAGTCTGAAACTGTTGTTCTAAATGTTCAGAACCGATTTTCAGAGTTGAGCTGATTTCACTGATAATAACGTTTAATCTATCTTCTACCTCTGAAGTATCATCGTTATCGGTAACAACAAGTAACGATTCAACTATATGCTCAAGCAGTTCTCTTTTGAATACCGATTTGACAGCAGGTATAAAATTTGAACCACCAACATACCAGATCCCAAATAAGTCTTCTGCAGTGTTTTTATACCACGCTATGTTCTGATTATTAAAAGGAGCGTTATTGAGTTTCTTTACAAACTTCCAGTTTTTTCTTTTTTGTAAAAGCTGTCCTAACAAAATCTGCTCAGAATTACCTTCACAGAGTATCAGCCCTTTTATCATAAATCAGTCAAAGCTCTCCTTGTCCATACTTCTTATCATTATGTTAATTTTACTATCGCAACTCAAGACTGAATTCATTACGACCATCCAAGGCCATTTTACCGTCAAGGGTTCTTTGGGTTATATTACTTCCACTGTTTCTTAATGTAATGATCCTAGTTTCTTCAAGATATTCTTCCCCAAGTTCTTTTACTGATTTCAGAAAATTATCAATGAATTCCACATTATGTGTGGTTAAGAATAACTGAACATTGTTGTTTTTTGAATACTGAGCTAAATGTTTTGAAAATTCTGCCTGAGCTGCTGGATGAAATCCTGTATCTATCTCATCAATGCAAATTATTGAATTTTTATATAATGCAATAGCTCCTAAAACATAAAACCAGCGTTGCACACCATCACCATATGCATACAATGGTAGTGTGGTTCCATCTTTTAAAATACTGATTGGCGACACACTTCCATCTGGATATGGGATCATATCTATATTTTTAATTTCGGGGAACACTTTATTTAATTCCTGAATTACATCTTCAATCAAATTATTTCTTTTTAAATTTGAATAAATCTGAATAATTTCATTTACTGTTATATGAGAAAAAAGATCAATATATTTTGCAAATAAAAAAGGAGATACTTTTGAAATTGGGTTTACAGAAGATGTTAAATTTTCAGAAACAACTTTTCCATTATGTTCAACCTGCCATTCAGCAATTGTAAACACAGGTGCGAGTTGAACCGATCCAAACTGATTGATTGAAAGAGAATTTTAATCATAAATACTTGAATTACTGATGCTTGGAACAACTTTCCCTTGTGTATTTTTATACGATGAGTCATAGTCAGTTAAAATATCTGATGGATATACAGAATGTTCAAATTTCTCTTCATTACAGTTATAGATACCTGAAAAACTCATAGTAAAAGGAAGAGACTTTTTATTATGAAAGATAGAAATTAGTTCTTCCATCATCCAATATCTGTTTTGAAAATTCGAAAATCTGCATCTGCTTACGGGAATATTAAACATAGGACTGATATTCTGTCCACATGACCAGGAAAAAATTGCTTCCAATATAGATGTTTTACCAATATTGTTTTCGCCTAGAATAAAGTTAATTCTGCTTAAATCCTGTAAATAAAAATTAGCATATCTACGAAAACCTGGTATTTTGAATGAAGTTAACATAATAATTCAATGTGTCAATCATGACTTTAATAAAGATTCTAACAAGACCAACATCCCTTTATGAATAGCATAAAGGTATAATCCTACAGATTGTAAGATCGGATCGGCCATATATAAATGTTATAACTAAGCAATTTTTTTTCTGAGACTAAGAGTTTTAGAAAAAACTAATTGTTTTAATGTCAGAGAGTTTAAAAATTACAGAATGATTTTTGTATATTTCAAAATACTTTGAAAAATCAACTTCTTTATAATAAGTTTTGGGAGTATTTTTTAAATTAGGAATAATCTGATTGCCATCTTTAGCATTTTTAATTTCTTCATAAAGATCATGATTTTTATAAATTGAAATGTTTTCTCTTTTGTTTTTATCGTAAAACAATTTTTCGAAAACCAGAAAACAAACATATTTTTCTGTTGATGTAGAATCTCTATCTAGAGTCAAATAAAGACACATCCCCTTGTAAATTGTGTTATCTACTGTTTCAATAATTAGTCCTTTATCATGCTCAGCTGCCTCATATATTGGGTGAATAAATCCGTTATCTTCAGCGTTTGCATCAAGATTTTTTAATGCGACTTTTTTATTTTTATTTTGAGATGCTATATAAAGAATAGTAAATACTGTAAAAATTAATGCCGAACTAAAAAAAAACAAAAAGGTAGGGCTATTGTTAAATTCTTGTAATTTTGCCCAAAAGTCATCTACTGGATTAATAGGAACTGATGAATCTTTAGGAACAATATCTTTAAATTGAGTAAAACAGACTATTACCAAAGAAAAAAATAACGATAGAAAAAGAAAAATTGATATGCGAATTAGATTACATATCGAAAATTCTCTTCTAAAATCTTTATGCGAATATCTTGATTTTAATGGTGAATTTGAAGTAATAAAAAAGATAAAACAAGAAAATAAAAAACCAAATGGTATTATCGCAAAAATTTTAATTAAGTCTGTCATCTATCTTTTCCTCTTTTTTTATTTTGGAATCTTTAGTAGTTATTTTTATGCAATCTTTATTAAAATAGCTCTTAATCTTTTCCTTGATAGATTCCATTTTTGCTATGTTTTGAGGATTGATTGTGAATCCTCCATTCAACAGAATAATAAAGTCTTCATCTTCTTCTTTTTTATTAACTTCATATGTTGTTTTCATAATTAGCATTCCTTTGTTTATTTTTACGCATTTGTCACAGTATTCAAAAAATAGAAATTAAATTTGCTTAACAATTATCAACTATCAGCAAAATAACTGATTTTGGGTAATTCATATATAGCATCAACAAGAGCTGACTTATCACATGAGCTTGAAATAACATTTAACCATTTTTAGCAGAATTTTCTTCATCAAAATTTGCTGTGATTTTATTAAGTCAAAACAAATTGTTGTGTAATTTGCGATATATAGGTTAACTCCGTAAAAGTTTTGTCTCTAGACTCACTTTTTTTACTTGCAAAATATAATGCCTATTTAGTCAGTTATTGTCTGCAAAATCATAGAAGCAGATAGCTACCATTTAAAATAACTCAAATGTTCTTGATCTAAAAGAAGTTTAAATAATGCAATTTTGGCCAAATTATTGACGTAATTATCTGGTAATTCAGAATAAACTCCAAGATACCAATAAACATCATCTCCTAACTTATCTCTCAATAGTTTCAAAGAAAGAACGTCGCTTGTTCCAAGAGAGTGTCCAAGAATAATCACTTTGTTAACTTTATTTAGTTTTCGCAGAATTTTTACGTTAAAATTGTATAGGTTAACGTCAGAAAGAAAGGCTGTCTTATTTCTGTTTGTAAAAAAATTTAATAATCTATAACATTCATCATTTGAAATTTTTGACAGAGTTAAGTCTTTACTTTTTAAAGAAACCTCTAAATTTCCTTTGCCATCTTCTGGTGTATCTAAAAAATCTTCACTTATCGCTACATGATAATTTTTTAATACATCAAAATTGCTGTCACCAAAACCAACAAATAATTGCTGTGTATTATCTTTTGAAAATTTACCATGAATATGATGGACTCTTGATTCCGAAATTCCGTAACAATCTTCTAAAACGGTTGTATAGTTATAGGATAGAAACAGAGAATCACTACTCATAAGTATTGGTTCTTTACAGGAGAGCACACTAGAGATTTCGTTTTGCTGAATCTCGCTAATCCAATCAAAAATTCTCTGATTCAAATTTGAATCAATATAGAAAATTTGGCCTATCAAAGTTGAAATTTTAGTTTCTGCAGTTTCTTTTGAGACTGGAACATTTTGATCGTAAGGAATGCTTGTGCAATGTTTTAGTTTGTCTTCAAAACAATTCCAAAGATAATCATTTTTGCGATCAAGTCCAAAATTGTCTTCAAGATATTTTAAAAGTTCTTCATCATTATTTGATAAATAACTTTTAAAATCAGTGTATCTTGTACTTAATCCATGATGTAAGTCAAAACCATTACCAATGATAAACAATGTCTGAGCATCTGATTTAATTAAAACTTTTTCTTTACTTGTTTTATTTACAGATGGAAGATTATTTAAAAATTTCTTAACTTCTTCACTTGGGGTTTCTATGTCGCCAAATTCAATTTCTAAAGGATCTTTGACTATTTTTTCAACTGAATAGAGCATTGCATGCCTCATAAGTAAATGCAGTTTGGAGACAAACTCAAACATTAATGCGATGAGCTTTTTCTAGTTACCATCTGCTTATAATTCATTACTATTAAACTAAAAAACACCAGTCATGTTCACCTAAAGATATGACCTAAAATTTACACTTTAAACTCCGTAGGTAAAACTTATTGAAGAATTTATTAACTTACACCTTGACATATATCATATTGAGAACATGAACGTTACATAATAAAGATCTGTATATCAGATAAATATGACAGATCTTTCCAGCAATTATAATTGTTATTACTACAACTGTACTATATTGTAAAAATGGATTTTCTCACTTGAGCTTAATTGTTGCATTTTCAAAGCAACCTTTAAAATCTGAAGTATATAAAAGCATTATATGTTGCACCAAAAACAGCCATATAGCAGAACAATAACAATACCACAACCCAAGTATAGCTTAAAGATGTTAATAACCATTGCCTATTTTTCATTGAATTGTTAATTTTCTCGCAAAATATTCTGTAAACAGGTGTTGAAAGCAATAAAGCGACAACAATAGTGAGATAAGTCTTATAAGTAAAGAATGGTATGCAAACTTTAAATGTTTGCGGTGTCATTGGTCCAAAATTTAACAATCCAGTAAAAAAGCTAAAAAACTGTTCAATACTTGATGATCTGAAGATTAACCAGCCTACTGAAAAGACTGCTATCGTATAAATGTGTGATAACCATTCAGGAAGCAACCTTTCAGGAAAATGATTTGTAACTCTTTCTAGAATTAAAAATAAACCATAGTAAATTCCCCATAACAGGAACATCCAATCAGCTCCGTGCCAGAAACCACAAAGAGCAAACACTGTAAACAAATTGATACAGGTTCTGAATTTACCCTTTCGGTTACCACCCATTGGAATATAAAGATAATCCTTAAACCAGGTAGAGAGCGTCATGTGCCAGCGTCTCCAGAATTCAGATATTGATTTTGAGATATATGGATAGTTAAAGTTTTCTGGGAATGTAAAGCCAAATATTCTTCCAAGTCCTATTGCCATGTCAGAGTATCCGGAGAAGTCAAAATATATCTGCAGAGTGTAACAAAACATACCCACCCAGGCTGCAAGAGCAGTTACTTCCTGATTGGGAATTGAAAAAGCAGCATCTGCTATTCTTCCACATGTATCAGCTATAAGAAGCTTTTTTGCAAGTCCAAAGGTAAATCTCTTGAAACCTTCACAGAAATTCTGTGAAGTTAGTTTTCTGAATAATAATTCCTTAGCAATTGATTCATATCTGACAATTGGTCCAGCGACCAGTTGAGGAAACATTGTGAGATAACAACCAAAATCAATAAGACTTCTTGCGACTTTAGAAGTTTGTCTGTAAACGTCTATGAGATAGCTTATTGCCTGAAATGTATAAAAAGAAATTCCCAAAGGTAAAGCTACATGAAAGTTAGGAGCTGGTCTTAAATCAGGCGGTAACTCATTTACAACAATACCAAACAATTTTGTTGTTATGAGCAGATTGATGTACTTAAAGTAAATTAGAAACAGAAGATTAAGAATAACACCTGTAAATAACCAAACACCACAATTCTTTGTACCCTTATTTACATCTATCGCGGTTGCAATAAAGAAATTTCCATACATGGAAACGATAAGCAAGAGAATATAAGACGGTTCACCCCATGCATAAAAGAAAAGAGAGCAGAATAAAAGTACGATGTTTAAAACTTTGAATTTTACTTTTGCAGGTGAAAAGGCTGCACACAAAAAATACAGAGCTAAAGTTATTGGTAGAAAAACAAATATAAAAGTTACAGAACTAAAGACCATCTTCTTGCATCCTTTTTCTTAAATCTTCAACCTCAGGAATATTCACAAAAATATACTGTCCAGGAACGGCTCCTGGATCAAATCGAAGATAGACCTTCTCAAATGGTTTTACATGTACAGTTAGGTGAACTAAATTTTCTCCAGCATGAATCTGCTGTGATACGCTCTTCACCTCAGAAATATTAGGAGAGTCGTCTGTAGAATAGAAAACTTGTGCAAAAGAATCTGCGGGAGATATGTATTTTGCCATAACAACTGCTCTACCAAGATAGTCTGCTGTAACAGAATGTTTAAAAGTTATTATTGGATCGGTGTTTAACGCATTAAGCACAAAACTTTCTATTTTGTGGTCAGAAAATGCATCATTTACGTTATTTACTAGCTGTGCATTAGTTAAATTAAAATCAGAAATGTCTGAATTAAGATCAAGCAAATATCCACCAGTCTGCAACCAAATATCACCAAGTATTCTTAGAAGATAATCATAGTACGCATACATTCCACCTCCCCACTGTCTTTCTACAAATTCAAAAATCACAGCATCCGGTTTAAAACCGCTGTCAAAACGTTCAGTTGCTAGTTTAGAAAAAGTATAAGGAGGATTAATTGTATAATGCGAATGAAGATATGTATGAAAAAGGTGGACAAATGGAGTTACAGCTTCTGAACCATGGGTAGAACCGAAATATGAATCAGAGAAAAACCATAGAGTTCCCTTGTCTCTATCATTATTTTCGCACAACTTTTCATATCCGGTTGTTCTCCCTTGAATGTTTTGTGGTAATGATCCACAAGAAATCTTGTCCATATTATTTAACTTGACAAAAGTTGTAGTTTCTTTACCGTAAACTCCAAAAGATACATCTTTTTTATAGCAAGAATAGTCTTTATTTTTTTGTAAAAACTCAAGTGTATTATTGTTTTGGTGAATCACATTGTCTATATAGGGATAAACTGTCATTAAAGCATTTCCATTCCAATGCCCATTATCAAAAAACTTATCGTATAACCTATAGTTCAATTTATTTTTTTCTAAGATTTCCTTTAGATTGTAAAAAGGAATTTTTGCATGATTAATTGCATCAATTTGGTGCTTATACCACCCTTCGTGATTAATCCAAGTTGAGTAAAAAGGCAATTTTTCTGGATAGAGAGTAGATTTATCAGGAATAATGAAAAGGTAGTAAGGAATATGCTTACTATAGAAATATGCATATTTACCAGCTTCAGACAAACGTAACCATTCTGTTGCATCTGATGAATATGGATGAAGACCTAAATTCTCTTCTAAAATAGGGGTATTTTTTGTATTGTAAAATTTTTCACCATCTTTACCTGATATTTCTTCTAATTCATAACTACTTAGCAAATTTTCTGACAGATAAATATAACTTGTTAAGAAAAATTGCCTAAATGGCATTCTGTCTTTGAAATAGTCATCATATAGTTTTGTTAAATCTTTTAGATTATATTCTTTATATTCAGGTTTTGTGACTAAAGATCGATTCTCGTTAATTAAACCCCAATTGAAGTCAATCTTAAATAGTCTTAAAGAAATTGGTAAAAAAATTAATAAAACAAAAATCAGAGAGAATAAACAAGTTAAAAAATTACCCCCCCCATTTTTATAAATTTAATTATTATATTGTTATTTAGCATGCTGTTACCTATTTCCTTGTGTGTTTAAAGAGTTATGGCATTTAAATTAAACATCTCTTTAATTATATTGGTTCAGTCCTAAAAATTGTGTGATCTTTGATCAGCCATCTTCCAAGGATTTCCACCTTTGCATTGAGGCATCAAACAGTTAAAGAATGAAATATTCATCATCTGGCAGACCATACCGCATCCTTCTGATTGTCTCATTATTCTGTTGACTACCTCAACCATTTCGTTAGTTAATGGATAATTTGTTACCCCCTCACTTTTCGGTATTGCCCCATAATTTTTAATTTTCAGTGAATATAATGCGTTAATTTTGCTTTTCATTCAGTAGAGAGCAAGCTAATTCAACTTTAATATAAGCATCATTAAATGAGTCTTTCTAATAGACAGTTTTTTTATAAAAAAAGTAAGTTTCAAATGTCGATATAATGTTGAATTCTTTACTGTAATGCTTTAATGCTTTTCTAATTTCTTTGAGTCTAATCTAGAAAAAGGATTAATTTTTAATTTTTCTGTATATAAAAGAGAAAAGTCCATACATTTGATAATTTGTAAACTCAAATAATTTCCAAAAAAATCTCTTTAATTTTGAAGAAAAATTATTGTCGATTTCAAAATTAAAATTTCTTACAAAATCAACGAACTCAAGTAATTCTTTTTTACCTGTTTTAGATTTCATTTGTAGATAAACAGCTAACTGGGTATAAATAGCCTGATTTATTCTTCTTATTATTACTCGGTTAATTTTATCAGAAATTCCTTTACATTTATTTTTATAGTATTCAATAAGACTTTTAACTACTTTTTTATGTTCATTCCTTCTTTTTATAAAACTTGAAATTGAAACACTTTGTGTTTGTGAGCCTAAAAGATATTCATAAACAGGTTTTTCTAAATATACATAATTGCTTACATATGCTAGAGGATAGATACAATACTCCATGTCAACATAGAAGCAATGTTCATCGATAACAGGTCCAACATTTTTCATTATTTCTGTTTTGAAAGTCATTGCATGCATGTGCAATTCTTCTGAACCGTTTAGATTGTTAACAGAATAAACCTTTTTGTAATTAAAGTTATTTGGTTTATCATCAAATATCTGCAGAATCTTATGATCTGAATAGTTAATTGTATGAAATGGATTTATAACAAGATCTACATCATTGTTTTCAAGGTAACTAACAAGATCTTCGAGGCCTTCTTTGTCAACCCAGTCATCTGAATCTACAATTTTGAAATATTTACCTTTAGCATTTGTTATTCCTGAGTTGATAGTTGAACCGTGCCCACCATTTTCTTTATCAACAACTCTAATAGAATTAGGATATTTATTAGCATATTCTGATGCAACTTGTAAGGTACTATCTAAAGAACCATCATTAACAACAATAATATCTAATTTATCTAATACATTTGTTTTAATAAAGGAGTCTAGACAACGAGGTATGTCTTTTTCAGCGTTATAAGACGCAATACTTATTGTTAAAATTTTTTTCATTGTATTTAACCTAAGCTTGTAGAAAATTTATAGATATCTAAAAATTAATTTATTATGCGAGTTAATTCCATGTCCATTCATATGGAAAAGTTTCTCCGTAATTTGATATTGGGTATGAGTAAATCCAAATGAAAAAATAATACAGAACAGATAAAAAAGACAATATAAATCTATCAATTTTTTTGCTAGATATTAAATGAATGGAAACTGGAATCATAACAATAAAAAATATATCAAAATAATATAAGAGCCTACCCGCTGCACCAAAGTCCATTCTTACTATAGATAATAAAAAGGAAATTAGACAAAAGATAGCAAGAACTTTCATGTCTGTATTCATTTTTCTAAAAGATAGCAATATTAAAATTAAAGGAATCAGTTTTGAAAGAGCAAGGTATATCCCTCCAGTTTCTATTGAATAAGAACTTAAATTGTCTGAAAAATGTGAAGGTAAAATTCCGTTTTGTAGTGCAAAATTGATGATAAATGGAGTCGCATATGTACAGACTATCATTACAACCATATAAATGCTAAACAAGAAATACAATTTATTATTTAACAAATATCTTAAGCTTATATACAAAGGTAACAAGATAATAGTGATAATTGCAGATCTATGAAAACTAAAAGCAATCAGCGAAATTAAAAAATACAATAAATATTTTTTTTCTAATAAAGCAGGAACAGAACAAAAAACTAAAGAAACTGCAATAAATTGCCTAATAAGATTAAAACTCATGTTATATTTCTGCAGTAAATATAAGCAGAAACAGAAACAAAATGAAATGACATACTTTCGTGAAAAATAGTAAATTCCAATATAAATTCCTACCAATCCACAAAGTGCGTTTAAGAAATGAACCCAATGAATATCAGAAGAAAATCTTGAAACGATAAAACTTAAAAACTCGTATCCAGTTTCCAGAACATGATATCGAACAAAATCATCAAAAGAAAAATAAGTTAAATTGTTTGAAAATTCCTGTATTACATAAAATCTTATGTCCGTACCTATGTTCTCTCCTCTACCTCCTGCAAATATTGAGAGCAAAAATATTGAGAAAATAAGGAAAAACAAACTTATCTTTTTGCTTTTTAATATATTCTTCTCATATATAAAAATTAACAAAATTACAACAAAAAAAATAATTATATAGTCCATAAAAAAATGTAGCTAAAAAAGCTTTGGTTATATTACCGATCACTGCAAAATTGAAAGAGAAAATCCAGAAAATGAATCATTGATTTTTATATTCATCTATACATTCATCATAAAATTCAACAAGCTTAAAAGCTTCTTTCTTTATGTCATAACCATGATCGGATGCATAAGTGTTATCTTTTGCAATACCAAGCTTTGACAATTCAATTGCTTCTTTTGCCCATTTTTCTGAAGAATCTTCTAATGAAAGAAACTTTACGTTAGGCGATATTTTAGTCTCTTCAGCTACACTTGTCGAAAAAATACAAGGTAAACCAATTGACTGAGCTTCAATACCAACAACTGCCAATCCTTCATAGTTAGAAGGTAGGACAAAAACATCCATTGCCTGATAAAGTTCGTTGCAATCATTTCTTTTTCCAAGAAACTTTACACAATCATCTAGTTTCTTTTGATGAACAAGATTTTTAATTTCTTCTTCAAGTTCTCCAACACCAACTAGAACTAAGACTGAATTATGTTTTAACTCATGAATTTTTTCAAACACTTTTATCAGAAATTCATGATTTTTCTGTTTACTAAATCTTCCTATATGTCCGACTACAAGCTTATTCTCTACCTTAAGTTGGTGTCTTACTCTATTTCTAGTGTTTTCATTAAACTTGAACTTTGTAAGATCTATGGCATTATTAATTATTTTTACTTTTCCTTCATCGTATCTCTTTTGTCCAAATAAAGAAATTCCAGCGTATTTTCCACATGCAACAAGATGAGTAGAAAATAAAATACATAAATTTCTGCATACATACAAAAATAACTTAAAAAGTATAGTTTTATTCATATATGCATTATGTGAGTGAGAAATTCTTACCTTTACGCCTGCGATTTTTGCTGGAAACAAAGCAAAAAAATTCATTAAAGTCATATGAGAGTGCACTATATTGGGTTTTTCTTTTTGAATTATTTTGTAGCTATCAACAAGATTTTTGAAAAAATTTTTCTTTTTAGATGTAATCTGAATTGTTTTACACCCTATTATTTCGAAATTATTTTTGGTTAAATCAACTGGTTTATGTTGAAAAACTATTACAAACTGATATTTATCGCTAATTTTCAAAATTTCAGTACAATAATTAAGTAGCATTTGTTCAACACCACCAGCTTTGAGACCACACACAAAATGCATTATTTTTACTTTAGATGGAGTATTCATTTATAATTCACTTTCTTTTATCATGTTCATAGCAAAATCTTCAGACCGAATCAGATCACATTTTGCCTAAAGGTCAAAATTAAAACAGTATTCAACACATAATATCCAGCACGCATGGGTATTGTTCATTAAAAATTGGCTTAGTATTAAGAGAAAATCAGCTTTTAGAGCATGGACTCTTATTAGGTTTCAGATTAAAACCTAATAAGAGGTATTTTAGAGGTTACGGTTATCTTCATCAAACCAGTAATTGCAGAAGTACTCCATAAACTCCCATAGTTCCATACCCTGAATTAATTTGGTTATGGTTTTATAGGAGAACGGTCTGGTTCTTTTAGCTTTAATAGAGAACAGCTATCTTATGTATGACAGTATTTGGTATGAAATCTTATTTAGAACAGCAGTGTTTAAATTGTATCTTTATTACATGCCTGGACATTATCCTGATTATAGGGAGTTTCATCGTCTAATACAGAATGGTTCTCCTCAATCTGCCAGTAGTCCTGGAAACAGGCTCTAACCTGTCTTATGGTGTAATTCACATCAAAAGGAATTGATGAGATGTAGTAGGTGACTTTGACAGTCTTACTGATTTCTTCCTTATTGAGGACTTTTACAGTGGTCTTAGTCTTCTTTACAAGAACGGTAACACCTGCATGAGGATTTTTTATTCTCTCATCGAGGTAAGGTTCTGCAGGAAGTAATTCAATATCTGTAAATTCCTTTCTGCCGTGATTAGCCTTTTTACCTTTGGAAGGAGATTGCTTTAAAGCCTCTGCTTCAAGTTCTGTTTCAGAATATCTAACAGCCTTCTTATGCTCACGGTTAAAGATACCTTCAATATGGGAGTGAAGCTCTTTGTTACCATTGGTATCAGATATAGGTAAAAGATAGTATGCCTGTACTTTGTTAATTTTAGAGCTTACGTCAGTAGTGGTATTTAACTTGTCACACATGACAACCTTACCCACAATGCTTGCGTTTTCTATTAAAGACAGAGCATCTTTACGCTCATGGTTCTTTGCTGATGAAATAGCACAGGCAAGAGGAGTTCTCTGAGTGGAATTGTAAAGCTGAGTTATGATGCCGTCTTTACATTTTTCTGCTGCACTCACCTCTTCTGGATGTTTCTTTCATCTCCTGACCGTCAAAGGATACTGTATCTGCAATATCATCCTTTCTGTCATAGAAGTTTTCATCATCGTACTTGATTTGTTCTCTGATATGTATTTTTACTCTGGTAAAGTGCTCTTCAAAGAACTTCTCCGTATCTTCAGGTGTAACAAGCGTCATTGCTGTTCTGACGGTTGTTGCACTTATAGGAGATTTAAATGATGGAACATCAGGTATGGAGATAAAAAGCTCCAGATAGTGGATATTGTAAAAATCAGCTATATCCTGAGCATTCTGACAGCCATTCTGTTTGGCTATCATTATTACCATTAGCAATACATGCAGTGGATAATGCAGTCTGTCTTCATTTCGGTATTCAGAAAAACTGTCCTGAATGATTTCCTTACAGTTCTGAATATACCAGTACAGACTTTCTCTCAGATATTGCTGTGACTTTCGGATATCATCAACATATCTGTCAAATATCAGGTCCGTTCTGTGAAGGATTAAAGACTTCATTCCACGGAGCATAATCTGTTATGGCCTGTTCTAAGGTGCAGGTAGCTTTTTCTCTGGAAATAGACATCCTGGACTGGTGCTTAGACCAATCCATCTTTCTGTCTATCATAGAAATAAAACTACTCACTGCAAAACTCGCACTTAATCCTGTTGATAAGAGGATATTTCGATATTTTGAGAACGATTAATAGATCTAAAAAGTTGCAGTGATAAGTCTGATTAATCTAATACTTAAACCGATTTTTAATGAGCAATACCTTTGGCTTGCAAAGGTACTATGTGCAATCAGGCATTCAGTCATTACCTGTCAGATTTTGTGATCTGACGCAGTTTGACTGTTTTGCCATACAATAAGTAAGAAATACTACTATAGTCGGATTTATGGTGTTACATTTGTATTTTTCTTATGAATTTTAAGGTTCAGTCATAAAAATTGTGGGGTCTTTGATCAGTCATTTTCCAAAGATTTCCTCCTTTACATTGAGGTATCAAACAGTTTTAGAATGAAATAGTTATCATCTGGCAGACAATAACACATCCATCTGCTTGTCTCATTATTCTGATTGACTACCTCAACCATTTCGTTAGATAACGGATAATTTGTTACCAACACTTTTCTGTATTGCCCCAATTTTAATAAACTTGGTAAATATTATATAAACCCAACCATGCAAGCAACAAAAAGAAAAACAAAAGATGCACCTAAATAGCAGAAAATTTAAGAAAGAGTTGTTAAAAATGCAAGTCTTGATAAAAGCTTTTCTTTGATTTTGACTTGTTCTTGAAGAAAAGATTCTAAATCATCCTCACTATTACATATTGATCTTGAGATATTAGGAATAATATTTTTTGATCTACAAAATGCTGTTTTAATTTTTCTTAATAAATTCTCTATACATAAGAAGAATTTATCACAAAATAGTACACTATCACGTGAGGACAAAACGGTAGCAAATGATATGAAAAAAAAGATAAAAGGCATATAAAAGAAAAATGCGATAAAATGAGTTTCTGACGATAGATTAATTTTGCTTTCCACATCTTGTCTTGTATATACAGAACAAAGAAAAGCAACAAAAACAATATCAATTGCATAAATAAACTTTAGTTTTTGAACTCTTGCTTCTATTTCTGAATTAACATTGTCTAATAGATATTTATAAATTTCAACTTTTGTCATGCTCATTTTTTTTGCCTTTATACTTTAAAGTGTAATTTCTTTACAAAAATCAAAATCATGTTCAATTTCTTTTGAATCAATTAACATTCAAATGATCTAGATTATTTTCTTAATCATCATAACTTATTAGAATTCATCAAGGCACTTATCATAAAACTCAACAAGTTTACCCGCTTCTTTCTTTATGTCATAACAATTATCAGCTGCATAAGTATTGCCTTTTGCTATACCAAGTTTTGATAATTCAATTGCTTCTTTTCCCCATTTCTCAGGAGACTCTTCTAATGAAAGATACTTTACGTTAGGAGAGATTTTTGTTTCCAAAGGAATATTTTCTGAGAATAGACATGGAATGCCAACTGACTGGGCTTCTATTCCGACAACCCCTAATCCTTCATAGTTAGAAGGTAGAACAAAAACATCCATTGACTGATAAAGTTCATTACAGTCATTTCTTTTACCAAGAAACTTAACACAATCATCTAGTTTTTTTTGATGGACAAGATTTTTGATTTCTTCTTCAAGTTCCCCTACACCAACTAGAACTAATACTGAGTTTTGTTTAATATCGCGAATTTTCTCAAATATCTTTATAAGGAATTCGTGATTTTTCTGTTTACAAAATCTTCCTATGTGTCCGACTACAAGTTTATTCTCAATATTAAGTTCATGTCTAATTTTACTTCTGGTATCTTCATTAAACTTGAATTTTGAAAGATCTATAGCATTTTTGAAAACTTTAACCTTTCCGGAATTATAAGTTTTTTCTCCAAAAAGCCACTTTGCAGCATAATTGCCACAAGCACAATACTTTGTGGCAAAGCACTTTGCAAAAGGTCTTAATACATATTTGAGGCAATTTTTCTTAAATTCACCTTTTCCCGCAGTACTGTGATTATGGATGATCCTTACAGGAACACCTGAAAACTTAGCTGCAAATAAAGAAAATGGAGATAATGTATTCATATTTGAATGAACAATTAAATATTTATTTTTCTTAAATAGACGAACTAAAGAACCTATATAAGAAAATATATTTTTATACGATGTTATAGGATAGAAATTTGCCCCAAGTTCTACTAACTCCTTAGGAGGAGTGAAAGGAGAATCTTTATCGTAAAAAAAATCAAATTGAAAGCGATTATGATCGATGTTTTTATAATAATTATAGACAACAGCCTCTACGCCACCAGCAGTTAATTTTCCAATGATATGCGCAACTCGTATAGGTCTTTTATTTTCTAATTTCATAAAATTGTTATTTTTTAGTTTTAAAGTGTTATTTTTTAGTTTTAAAGTTAGTGGTCTACCACTTAATTATTTAGCACCACGCCCAAATAAAACTACCCAGACGGTCATAAATATGATCTTAAGATCAAGCAGTACTGACCAGTTATCAATATATTTCATATCAAGTTTTACAACTTCATCAAAGTCTTTAATATCACTGCGACCGCTGACCTGCCATAAACCAGTAAGACCTGGTGCCATTGACACGCGAGCCTTATGTTTAGGTTCGTAATTAGAGTATTCATCAACAGTAGGCGGTCTGGTTCCAACAAGACTCATATCACCTTTTAACACATTGATAAACTGAGGTAACTCATCAAGACTAGTCTTGCGGATGAAATGACCTACTTTAGTAATTCTAGGATCATTTTCCATCTTAAACATTAAACCGTTCATCTCATTTTTAGACATCAGTGATTTCTTTAACTCTTCAGCATCACTTCTCATTGATCTGAACTTGTAACATTTAAAGATTCTACCATTGCGTCCTACTCTGCTCTGAGCAAAGATAACAGGACCTTTTGAATCTAACTTAATGATTGGAGCTAACACAACATAAACTAAGCAAAAGATTAAGAAACCAACTAGACCACCGGTGTAATCTAATAAGTGTTTCGCAAAAGCTTTTCTTTTTGATACAAATTTACGGCTAACAGAAATACAATGCTGATTACCAATCTTACTTACAATAATAAATGACTTAGGCAAGTAGTCAAATAACTCAAGGTTGATCTTGATATTTACACGTATTCCCATCTCCTCAGCCTGAGAGAGTACATCTTTTAACTCTTCGTGCTGTTCAAAATTTACCAGCACATAAATCTCATCTACATAATTATGGGTAATGTAGTCTAATAAATCGTGATGAGTGCAAACAGCACTTATGCCCCTGATCTTCTTATTGATAGGAGTAATCTCAGGTACTGCAATACCGCATATCTTGCGTCTCCAGTCAAAATTCTTTAAAAGATCTTTAATTGAGTTTCTGCAGTTAGTTTCAGCTATGACTAAAACTTTGCTTGAGAACTTTGATGTTTTGTATTTTTTAACAATTAAATACTTAATTACAGTTCTTGTAAGTAACTCTAGTAAAAAGAAGGTAACCGAGAAATAAGCAATGATTAAACGCTTTGAATCAGTTAAATTATGTAATAAGAACAGAATTAAGATTAAAAAGATTATAAGTGCACAGGTAAACTGGAAAACAACAAAAGCTTCTTTTAAGAAACTTCTAAAAACAAAGCTTCTATTTACACCGGTAAAAGCTGTAGAGAATAAATACTCAAAGATAAAGATAAAAAGATATAATCTAAATGAGTACAAGCTCAGTGTTGTTACGGCGTTACCATAATAGAAAGTAAATGCTAAGAAGAGAGACAAGAATGTTACGATACATCCTGTTACAGCAAGGACGTTTCTTATAATCTTTTCAGAACTGTCACGATTCATAACTTACTCTCATTTAAGATTAAACTTGCTCTTCTGGATTTACCATTTTTAACAAATTTAGCTTTTGTATTTTAAACTATTATACACACACCAAAATACAGCAACTTATACCTATTAGATTATCTAATTGCCAATTATCAAAATCTGCAAATTACCAAACCTAATTGAGATACACCTGTCATCTAATATCCTGCACACGTATGCGACGGAGACATCTTCTTAAATGACACAGAAACTCTCGATATACAGCTATCCTGTATTCTGTACCTTAATTGTTTAATTTTATTCTTACTTTATCAAAATCTTTGAAAAGTATATCTGTGTATACTTTGTACGCTCTGGGGGGGGGGGGAAGACATATTAACGCTTTTAGTTTCTTTTATCTTTATAGTAATTAAAAGGCTTGAAAAAATTTCATAGAAAAGTAAAGAACTTTTATAACTATTATACTGCTACTTTTTCTTTCTTTTACTTTTCTTTATACTTCATCACTTTAAGCTTAACTGAATAATCTTCATTTCAAAGAAGATTCAGCTTTCAATATTCATAAAGAACTTTCTTAAAGAAAGAAAAATCTTCAAAGCTTTTCGCTTTTCTTTTTACAATGTAGTCTTTTATGATCTATTAAATCCATTAAGTTCTACATGAAAGTCAATTACTTTGAATTATAGCAGCCTTTTTTTAAAGCCTTATTTGCGCAATATTTTGTTCGCTTTACATCCCGTGAGCACATTATACATTTACATCGTAGTATTTGCACCTAAAAATTTTGCATAGTTAATTTTATGTAAAATTAAGTTATACGTTTTTATTGAGATTCACCTTTTAAAAGGAACTTTGCCTACTCTTTCAAAGAAGCTTTCATCCTCTTTAAAAAATTTCCTCTATAAGCGGCATTTCATCTTCTTTTCAAGGCTATTTCTTTTAAAGGCGGTTCTTCCTTTTCTTACAGAAAACACTTTCCTAAAAGGTTTCCTTTTTTCAAAGGAAACCAACTTCTTTAAAGGTGACCTCTTTTTTCAAGGACAACCTATTTTTTTAAAGAAAGCGCTTTTTTAGGTGTCACCATAACTGCCAACTTCAACTTGACCACTTGTGTCCGTGTTCGTGGCGCAGGTGGGCCAAGTAACTGGCGGTAGACACTCCCATACCTTAAAAATTAAGATGCATCCCCGATTTTAGGTACAAAGTATTGGATGTAACCTAATATGCTCTATGCATAAACAACCCCCAGTACCTCTAACTTATAAGTTTTTAAAGTCTCAAACTCGTTTACACATTTCTCCAGAACTGATACATCAAGTTTTTCACAAACTATGGCTGCATCACATTCAGAGATTTGCTTTATGTTATAGTCCTTTAAAACCTTAACACTTATCCCCTTTGCATTCATTACTTTTTCAATAATTGATACAGCATTGTCAATTTCTTTCTTCTCAAGAGTTGAAACAATGGCAATGCTCTTCTTATCTTTAGATAAAAGCTCTAAAGATTCTTTTAATTTTTCAATTTCATCAGGATCTTCTTTTGAAAATGATGCTTCATGTAATACAGCAATATTCTCAAATTTAAAAATATCCTTTAAGTAATCTTTTGAGTTTAAGCGTCCACTAAAGAGATACTTCATACCAAAGATTACAATACTGATAAATAAGCCAAAGGCAAAACCTGCTGCGGCAAAGACAACCAACTTTTTAGCTTTGTAAGCCTCTAGTGTTACTAATTTGTCATCCTCTGGAGGTACTGGCAACACTGTATTACTAATCTGATTTCTCTTAGCATCAATTGCCTTTTCATCATTAGTTACAGCTGAGTCTTTATCCTCTTTTAGCTTAATTAAGCTTGGATTATAAGTATTCTCAAAAGAGATTTGCTTAGTTCTGATTACATACTCACTGTTGAAGAACTCAGTAAATTCTTTATCAAAGATCTCTTTTACTTTTTCTAATGAAGTTACAGTATTTTTTGAATCACCTTTTAAAGAGATCACAAATGAGTAGCTATCAACTGCATTAAAGCCTACTAGCTCATATACAGGATCTTTGGTGTACTCAAGCTTTAAGCCTAAGGCATCAGCAAATAAAGTAACGTACTTTTGAGTAAACAGTAAGTTATTAGCAAACTTAACTACAGTTGACTCATTCTCTAGCTGATCAGCAGAATTGGCATTTGCATCATTACCCTTGTTTTCTAATACCTTTCTGACAGTAGCTGCATTTGTCTTGGTAGACTTAGCATTCTTTTCACGAATATTGTAGTAAAAGTCTGCTTCCCAGTATGAAGCAGGATCTAAACCATAGAGTTTAGATTTTTCTAAGTACTCATGTTTACCCTTAAGACCATTTTCAAGGACTTTAATTTCTGAAGCTAAAACCTTCTTAACATTTCTAGCATTACTGATCTTAGTCTGGTATTCAGACTGCTGAGCCTCAAAATCCTCAGCATACAGACGGTAACTTACCTTTTCTTTTTTCTTAACAATCTTACCATCAGGCTCTTTTACTACACGTTCAATAGTAAAAAGCTTATCAACATCCTCTAATGGAGTTGATGAGAATTCAAAACGACAGAATTTATAAGCACAAGCTAAGGCTGCAAATACAATTCCGCTTATAAGAAGGATCTTGTACTTTGACAATATAAATCTAAATAGACGAACTAAATCAATTTCTACTTCCGTATTTTGTTCATTCATGGTTCAAGACCCCTGAATTCCTTTTACTTATCAATTAAATTTGCTTAAACCTAAAAATGATTTAATTCTCTAAACTTATTTTCTAAACTTAAAAGTAACTTAAAGCTATAGACTTACTTTTTAAGACATCTTGTTTTTTAAGATATCAATTTTCAAGATACCTTATTTTCCCACATAGTCTTTTAAGACTTAAAGATCTCTTAAAATTAAAAGACTAATAAAGACAAGTGGCTTAAAAGTCTTTTAAAGAGCTCCTTAACAAAATCCTTAAAAAACTCTGTTTACAATACCTAACACTGCCCTGAAAACATCTGCAAGCAAATCAAGAAAAAAGTAAAAACCGCAGTGTCTTATCAGTACATGTGAGCACGTAAAAGCTCATGTATTAAGTAAAGCTCTTGCAATACAGAAGTTTTACAAAACAAGTATCAATAAAAAAATATCTAAAGTTTTTCAAGATTTACTGCATGCTTTATTGACCATGCCACAAGGATTTTTGTCTTTAAGACAAAAATCACAATGTCATTAAATCTTGAGCTGAAGTTGAGTTTTTCCTGCCTAAAAAACAGGATTCAACGTTCATAGCTTCATTACGTTACTTTTAAGAGCTTTAAAAAGTTTAAAGATCTTTAAGCAAATACATTTATCTGAGATTACTTATCTGATTTTTAAATTTAAGAAAACTAAAGTTGCAAACTCTGATGCATAAATTGAAGCTTATGCTTTAAGTTACCAACGAAAGCTACACCTCTGTAAATGCTCACAGAGCACCCTTAAAAATAAAAATCCAAATTTTTCATTTTTACTTTTAATTCATCTCCTGCTACAAGTAATAATCCTTCAGCAACAAAATGAATTTTAGGCATTTTGTCACAGATTAGAAAAAAAAAAAGACTAATCTTTATTTTATGCTAATCTATAATCACTTAAATATCATTCAATCCTTATTTAACAAAGGATTGAAGCTCTTTAAAAAGAATTACGACAAATGAGAATTTTAAAGTTCTAAAAATTGGGGCTTTTCCTGTTTTTAGGAGAGCAAAGCTACTTTTAGATAAACAAGTTATAGATATAGTAAGCGGATCGAGAAACAAACAAGAGCTCTTGCCTAACAGTCAGAATACAGACTAACTGTACAATAACCGTAACTTAGGATTTTGGATTTTGTTTTTTTCTATGCTTTGGCATGGTTCCGCCCTTATCTTTTAATTTGAGATCTCTTGGTAATTTGTGATGAACCGCTATTGATGCTACCTGATGACTTTTTGTTCAGCTCCTGGCTTTATTAAGTTTTCAGTAGTGTACATTTTTTGAATATCCATGTTCCCTTTATGGGCTCTTAAGTGGGCTTTTGATTGTTTACCACAAATTAAGATGCTTAAGATCCATTGATCTAGCTTATGTTTTTTCAATAATGCACAGTAGGTCTTGGAGCATAGACATCCATAGTATGCTCATTCTAATTTTGGGAATTCAGTGTAACTGTCAGCAGGTGGTAAGTAAGATCCTAAATAGTATTCAGGATACGTTCTGTACATTGTTAACCATGGTTATGCTTCTTCTAAAGTTCTTATATATTCTAAGAATTCATAAAGAGGTTTCACTCTAAGAGCTGCTGTGCATTTTATGGATATTGCAAGTGGGAAAAAATTGGATTTACAAAGAGGACATTAGTGAGTACTGAGTGGGCATTTACAGTTATTTGCTTGTCCTGCCCTATTTACTTTATTGCTATCTCTTAAGTGAACCAATTATCCATTGCTATTAGTAGATCAAAGGCTATTTACTGTATCTATGGCTATATCAGGATAACTTCGTCATAAGCAGTCATAGTCTTATTGCTCTCTAGCTCAAGCTGTAAAGATGCCTTTCTTGTTTTTAAGACTCTTAAATTCCCCTTTCCAAAGTGATCTTTTAAATTTCATTTGTCAAATGTTACATTGACTTTCAGAAGTTTGGTGGATCTTATTTCTGGGAGTTTTTGTAATTTCCTCAAAGAGAGGAAACGAATTACGGTCGTTTGTCCATGAATGGCCGTAATTCCCCTTATCAGAAGCTCTAAAGAGCTCCTGAAAAGTCATCTGAACAAACTTGTATACGAGAGAACTTCATATATGAATAAGATATACAAAGTAGTATGGAACAATACCTTACAATGCTACACAGTTGTAAGTGAACTTGCTAAATCTCATACTAAAAACAATGCTTCAAAAGTTGTAAAAGCTACAGTTTTATCATCACTTTTAGCTGTAGCATCAAGTACTTACGCCGCTCAGGGGGGGGTATCAGTAAATAACACCACTATAAACATCGATAGTGAGGCTATTTACAATAACACAAGTGTTGGTGTTTACAATCAGGGAACTCTAAACTTTGGGGATAACCTTAAATTGAGCTCTGATACAGAACCTACATCAGGCATCTTAGTTAACAATCAAAGCACCTTGAATGTAAAAGGTAACTTACCAGGTACTAATACCTATCTTTCAACAGGCAACTCAAAAGTCACCGTCAATAAAGATCTAAAGTTAGACGGTAAAGCTGAAACTATTTTTGGTAGTTTTAATGGCTCAGATATAAAAGTTGATGGAAATGCATCAGTATCCGATCTTGTCCGTTTTACTGCAGATAGAGATTCATCTATTGAGATAGGCAAAGATCTTAACCTAAACTCAACTCTTTCTGACGCATCAAATTCTTTAAGAGAATCAGTAGGTATTTACAATAACTCATATATGACCGTAGGTGGAGATGTAAATGTCTTAGGTGACAGCCTTATAAAAACAGACGGTGATGCTAAAATTGAAATTGGCGGTGATCTTAACGTAAAAGTTGATTCTCATAGAAATGAAATTGTTGGCATTTACAATAACGGATCAATTAAAGTAAATGGCAATCTTACTGCAGACAGAGACAACGAATATGTAGAAACATCAGATATCAATTTAGGTACAAATGCAAAGCTTGATGTTACTGGTAATGCAGAATTTAAAGGCAATACACATCTTGCCATTTGGGATAATTCAAAAGCTAGCATTGGTGGCAATTTAAAGATGTCTGGTGTTACCAACGATGGAAGCATTGTTTACAACAATGTTAATGGAAATTCATCTTTAAACGTTGCAGGTGATGTTAACCTCTCAGGAACCAACAACATACATGCTTTCGATAATTCAGAATTAAATTTTGAAAAAGATCTTAATATTGAATCTACTGAAGTTAGAGATATTTTCTGTGTATCAGAAGGCGCTGTAGGTAATATCAAGGGTGATATGCATGTCACCGGCACCACAGAAGATGGTCACCAAAACTACTACGATATGAGAAACTCAGGTACTTTAAATGTAGCTGGTAATGTTTCTTTTAAAGGCACTAACAATCTTCACGTATTTGATAAATCTGAGTTGAATGTTGGCAAAAATGCGACCTTTAATGAAGGAGAGTTTTCTGTCACAGAGAATTCAAAAGCAAAAATTGATGGTGATTTAACCTTAAATCATGTTTCGGATACCAATATCTGGAATAAAGCATCTGAAGGTTCTTCTATCACTGTAGGAGGCAATCTAAGCCTATCTGGTCTTTACAAGGAAGGCACTGGTGATTTCACTACTTCTGCAGGTGCTGATGAATATCACCGTAATAGATTCTTTGCCTCAGGAGAAGGTTCTTCAATAAATGTAAAAGGAAATACTACTGTAGAAAATAATGCTGAGTTGTTTGCTGAAACCTACTCAAATCCTATTGACAGTCCTGATCATGAAAAGTACATCGACAAGACTACCTTTAAAGATTTAGGTAGAGCTACTTTCGAAGGTGATGTCAATTTAAGCACCAATGCTAAATTAGGCGCATATAACGCAGGCGAAGTTACTGTTGACGGTAATGTAAATGCTCAAACTGGTGGTAATCTTCAAGCATGGGACTCTGACTCAACCATGACCGTAAAAGGTGATGCTAAGTTCACAGGTTCTGATTCAAGAATTCAGGCAGGTAGAACAGCATCTATTACAATTTTGGGCAATACCTCTCTTCAGGATGGCTCAATTGAACTTTATGACAAAGGTAGCTTAAATATTGACAAAAATCTTACCTCTCACAATGGTGAAATTGTAGCTACAAAGAACAGCAAACTTAACGTTGGTGGTGATCTAAACGTTTCTCAAGACAAGGACGAGAATGTTTGGAATAAGATTGAAGATGGTTCTTCTGTCACCGTAGGAGGTAATTTAAACTTATCGGGCCTGTACAAAGAAGGCATTGGTGATTTTTCAACTCAAGCTGGTGCTGATGAATATCTCCGTAATAGATTCTTTGCCTCAGGAGAAGGTTCTTCAATAAATGTAAAAGGCAACACTACTGTATCAAATAATGCTGAGTTGTTTGCTCAAACGTACTCAAATCCTATTGGCAATCCTGATTACGAAAAATACATCGACAAGACTACCTTTAAAGATTTAGGTAGAGCTACTTTTGAAGGTGATGTTAATTTAAGCACCAATGCTAGATTAGGATCATACAACACAGGTGTTGTTACTGTTGAAGGTAATGTAAATGCTCAAACTGGTGGTAATCTTCAAGCATGGGATTCTGATGCTACCTTAACCGTTAAAGGTGAAGCTAAGTTCACAGGCTCTGATTCAAGAATTCAGGCAGGGAGAACTGCCTCTATTGCAATTTTAGGCAATACCTCTCTTCAGGATGGCTCGATTGAACTTTATAACAAAGGCTCATTAAGTGTTGGTGGTAACGCATCAATTACTGGAGCAGGCTCAATCATTGCTAATGGCAAATCCACTTTAAATGTTGGTAAAGATTTAACCATTAATGAAAGCATGTTCGAAATAAATGATAATTCAACAGCTACCATTGGTGGAGATCTAAATTTAACTCACGTAGAAGATACCAATGTTTGGAGCCAAGTAAAAGGAAACTCTTCTTTAACAGTAAATGGTGATCTTAATATGAAAGGTCACTACATGCCTGGATTCTATACCGAAGATAATGATATAAAATTCTTTAGAAATGACTTCATTATTAACGGAGAAAATGGTGGAGCATCTACAGCTCTGATAAAGGGTGATGTCAACTTAACTGACAATTCTCACTTTATGACCCAAACTTATGGTCATTCTCAAACAGATCACACCACTTACCACCCAAGAGACGACTTTGAAAAATTATCTTCTACCACCATTGAAGGTAATGTAACAGTTGATAGAAACTCAAAATTAGGAGCATATTCAGCATCTGATACTTTCATTGAAGGCAATGTTACTGCAACAAACGGTGGTAGTATTACAGCCTGGAACTCTGATGCTTATTTAGGTATTCAAGGTGATGTTTCAGTAACTGACAAGAATTCAGGAATTAGTGCAGGCAGTACAGCTAACATTGATATTGGCGGTAAGCTTACTGCTAAAAACGGTGCTGACGTCTATATTGGCGAAGAGTCTACCCTATCTGTTGCTAAGAAGTTCCTAGTAGATAATGCTACTTTAGAAATCCATGGCGGTCAGTTATTACTCTCAGGCGAGGACTCTGTATTAGACTTAACTAATAACGGTGTTCTAAAGACTGATGAGGCAGGCTCTATAAACCTTTCAAAAGGTGCATCAGTTGAATCATTAAAAGAGACCTTACTCTCTGATGATACGAAGACTACCGCAGCAGGTGTTGCAGAAAAGACCTTTGAAGCTGATGCTCTATCAAAAGTTCACTTAACCAATTTAGGTGAAGTTTCTTTAGATGAAGCTGAACGCTTACATGGAGTTCTATTTAATTCAGAGACAGGTATTCTTGATCTTAAGATTAACTTAGATACTGATGAGAACGGTAATGCAAGCTTTACTGATGCTATAAAGGTAGCTGGAACTACAGCAGCACAGGACAAGACTATCGCTGATGTCGATACCTCTGATAAGAAGTTGTCTGACTTAACCTCATCAGATCTTTCATGGGGCAGTGCATCATTAAAGGAAGGACAGACAGACTTAGACCTAGGTTCAGGCAATCTAGTTTTAAACAATCCTGAGGCTAATAACGGTTCATTCGTATCAACTGCCGATGGTACAACTGGTAACATTACCATGGATAAGGATGCAAATCTTGCACTTAACGGTAATGGTTCTATTGGTAATGTTAATACCACAGAGAACGGTACTGGTGATA
>ERZ1026866.394-NODE-394-length-26503-cov-16.807131_pt1 | contig 26503 bp, 17 predicted proteins | sample MGYA00380163_ERZ1026866 | MGnify/ENA primary metagenome ERZ1026866 (study PRJEB33269, sample SAMEA4719799) | human gut metagenome | biome: human-associated habitat; feature: organic feature; material: feces | place: Cameroon | collected 2013-10 ...
CCGAAATCATTATGCTTTTTTCCCGCGCCAAACACAGGATGCTCGATGACTTTTTCCGAGCCGTGAAACAGGGTGATTTTCTTTTCCATTTTGCCACCCTCCTTTTTTATAAGTATATCACTACAGTGATATAAAAGCAAGACAGCAAAAAGATATTATGTCATCGTGTCATAATATCTCCAAAAAAAGGGGCTGTTGCACAAGGAAAAAATCCAAATGCAGCAGCCCCCCTGCTTTACCGTATTTTGTTTCTGCCTGTGCGCGGGGCAGCTTTGGCGGCGCCGTCCCGGAACAGTTCTTTCTCTGGCTCATAGTCCAGGGGGATGCTCTCCCCCGTCGCGCCGAAGCGGTTTTTTAAGATGGTCAGTGCCAAATGACGCGGGCCGGTTTTGATTTCCTTGTCTGCATCTGTGCGGTATTTGAGTACCAACAGCAAGTCCGCGCTGTACTCCACGCTGCCGGACTCTTTAAAGGCCGACATACCCGGCTCGGCACTGCCGGGGCGGTAGGCCTCACGGTTCAGGCTGGACGCTGCAATAACCGGCATATCGTACCGGCGTGCCAGCTGCTTAAGCATGGCGACGGCGGCGTCGGCGGTCTGCTTCTCGGTCATGCCCGCGCGCACCGGGGCGACAAGCTGCAAATAATCCAGGAACAGCACCGGGCTTTCGTGCTGCGCACAGAAAGCCGACACCTTTTCATCCAAAAAAGCCGGGGTCAGCGGGGCATCCGGCTCCCACAGCTCTACCCTGCCGCCGGTCTTTTGCCTGTACGCGGAAATCAGACCGCGCACTTTTTCTTCCGGCAGCCTGCCGTCCAGCAAGGAACGCGCACGCGCTTTCGTGCCGCGCACGGCGCTTTTGGCGATCAGCTCCATGCGGGACATCTCAATTGTAATAAACAACACATTTCTCCCCGCTGCGGCCAGCGTATCGGCCATTTGCAGCATCAGGGACGTTTTGCCCATGCTGGAAACCGCGCCCAGCACGGTCAAACCGGCGTGCAGGCCGCCGTCCAGCGCCTTGTCCAAACCGGCGATACCCGTAGACATCACAGCAGCCCCGCCACGGCGGCCCAGATACGCGAGGAACTCGTCCTCCAAGGTCGGTTGCTGCTGTACCGCCTGCGCCGTTGCAGCGGCCTCACAGGCGGCTTGCAGCGCATCCCTGTCTTGCACTAATGCTTCGTTCACATCCTTGCAGTCCCCCGGCAAAGCCAGCACGGCGCACGCAATCCCGCGCGTCGTCAGCTGCTCCCGAAGTTTCCCGTTCATCCCCTGCCCTGCCGCGTCGGAATCCCCGGCAAGAATCACCCTCTCCGGCTTTGCTTCCCGCGCGTCCAAGGCCTGCAGCAATCGCCCGGTGTTCGCCGCACCGCAGAGCGCTACAGCCGGGAATCCCAATTCCTCTAAGGAAAGAGCGTCAAAAATACCCTCCGTCACAAACAGTGCTTCCACTGCCGCACGTTCCATAGCAGCACCGTTCCATAGCTGCATCGCCCCGCGGCTGTTCTGGTAGCGCGGTTCAACAGCCTGGTCAATGGCGCGGCGGCAAACGCTGCGGCAGACACCATCCACAAAGACCGGCAGCACCGCATACCCATTCTCGACCACCAACCCAAACCGCCGTACCGTTTCATCGGACAAGCCGCGCCCGGTAAAGTAGGGGTCGGGTCTCCCCTCCCCTGCCTTATAAGGAAAAACTTGCACCGGCTTTGCCGTGACCCGGATGATTCTGCCCCCGCCGTACCGGTGGCTGACAGCTTTCATTTCAGAGGGGAAATCTGTCAGTCCTTCCTCCTGTCCCACTAAGTCAAATACATCGTAGGTCGCGCCGCAGGCAAAGCAGTGGACGGTCTGATTTTTTTCATTGTACCCCATAGAAGGGTGAGCGTCCTGGTGCGCCGGGTTCAGGCAGGCGAACGGCTTATGCAGGGGCAGCCCGTGCTCTCGCAGCCATTGAGGCAGGCAGCTTTTTAAGGTTTTGCCATCCGTTTTTCTCATACGAAAACTTCTCCTCTTACAGGGAAAAACTGTATCTTTTCCTCCCTGTAAAAAAGGGAAAGATATCATACAGTACTTACAGTACATACAGCACTTTTGAAAAAGCGAAAATTTACCGCTGAAATGTGAAAAAACAGGGGTTTTGCGGGGTGCTTGGGTCATCAGTTGTGGCTTTGGCGGTCATCAGATGTAGCTTTGGTGGTAATCATTTGTGGCTTTGGTGAAGCAGTTATGGTCATCAAATGTGGCTTTGGTAAGGCTGCATTTGGTCATCAGTTGTGGTTTTAAAATCGCAGCTATCGTATCACGTTCCGTTTGCGTGGTTTTTGCTTGTTTGGCTTGAAGCGGCCCTTATTCGTTTCATCGGGCAAAGTCAGTTCGGGCGTTGGCGCAGGCTTGCGGGTGGTGCGGTCCAGCACGATCTCCACCCCATCCACAACGCGTCCGATGCGGGTGAAGCTGTACCCGCTGATGTAGTTCTGCTGGGTCAGGTATTCGAGATAAATCTCGGTGTAGTTGCGCAAGCGCTGGCGGCGCTGCTTGATGGGCGACGGCTCGCCCAGCTCCTCATAGATGGACGAGAACAAGATCTTTCGGCTTTGTAGGCGGTTGTTTGTGTTCTTCATGCCCTCAATGCGGGTCAGCAGGTAGTTCTTCAGCACGATGATGGCGGGGGTATTGTTCAGGCTTGCCCCGGCCAGCGGAGAGTCCTCTGCAAAATGCACGTTCAAAAGGTCCATATCCACCAGAGAGATCTGCCGCTTGCTGGACGCATACTGGAACAGCGGCGGCGTGTCGATGAGGAAGTACGCCTCGACCTCCCGCCCGTTGAGCACGGCGTTCATCCGGTTCATCGGCAAGAGATACTGCGAGAGCGTCAGGCTCTGCAAACTCTGCCCCTCCTTGATAAAGTGGGCGGCGGCCTCCTCGGTGCAGTCCAGCGTGATGGTGGCGTGCCGCATAAATTCCAGCCGGTCACGGATGGTCCGGACGGCCTCCTCCCGCATACTGGGGTTTTCACTGCCGATCATGGCGCGGTACAGCATCGGGATGGTGAAATAAATCGTTCCCGCGATCAGCAGCGAGGAAACGCCGTTTAAGATGGCTTTATCAAAGTTCGTCAGGCTGCCGCCGCCATCCAACGCGAGGGTTTTCGGAAAATCCATCGTCACGATGGTGGACACATTTTTCCCGGCGCTCTTGCCAACGTAGACCTCATTTTCCTCCTCCGGCAGCAGCTTGGGCAGGTTGCGGAAGATGGAATCCGTCTGCATGCTGTATTGGGTCAGGGCGTTTTGGTTCGCTGAGGAAAGCAAGATACGCTCTGCCAAAGGTTCGCTTAACGCATTGCCGGAGGCAGAAAGCGCCCGTGTGGCGACGGCATAGCAGGTAAAGTAACAGGCAAGACCGGCGGGCAAGCCGACCAGTGCGCTTTTCAATGCCGCTTTGGCCAAAATCTGAATTTCCGTTTCCGGCATACTCAGGTTGCCACCGAGGGGGCGGGACAAAATCTCCATTTGCAGCGCAGCCTGCTTTGCCTGCATAAGCTGCGGGAAGAGCGGGTCATCGTCCGGTCTGTCCACATACGCGGTAAATAGGCCGAGAAGCCCGCTCAGTGCCTGCTTTTCACTGACTTCGCTCTTGTACTTGTCCAAAAGATCGCGGTAGGTGATAAGCGGCTCTTTCTTAAAAATGCGTGTGAGGATCGCCGCTTCTTCCGGGTGGGAATCCGGCTTGGGCGGCGGCAAAAATTCACTTTTTTTCGGCACAGCCGACCTCCTTGCAAAAAGATATTATGTCATGGTGACATAATATCCTATTCGTATCGACTCTATATTTACATGATATTATGTCATGATGACATAATATCTCACCGGTGCGCCTTGACCCACGCGGCAGCCATGCGGCGAAAATCCTCCTCCAGCGCGGCGGGGACGGTGACGGAGACCCGCACGGTCTGCGGCTCGGCCTGCAGGGCAGCATCCATCTGTTCCGGGGTCATGGCGGCGGTCAGCCCGGCCATTTTGGGGCCTGCCAGCTCGTCGGCATGGCGGGCGGCCAAATACTTCTGGCTCTCGGCAGGGAAGTCCACCAAACGCAGCGCCGTTGTCAGCGGCAGCTTGCCGCCGTCCAGCAGCTTGAGCAGGCTGCCGTCCAGACTGCCCAACCGCACATACCGCGCGATCTGGCGGGCGGAGAGGTTGTATTCTTCGCCGATCTGTTCATACTTCGATTTGCGCACGCCGTTCTTGCTGCGCTTTTTGCGCCCGGCCAGCGCGTACTTCTGGGAGATGCTCCGCGCCTTCTCCGACGGCGTCAGCACGCGCTGCACATAGTTGGAATCGACGACGATTTCGTGCGCCTCGTCGGCGGTGATGTCCGTCAGCACGGTGGCGGGGATGCGGCGGTATTTGTCCTCGCCGGTCTTTTCCAACAGGGCAGTGTAAGCCCGCACGCGGTTGTGGCCGGAAAGGATGGTCAGCGTTCCGTCCAGCTGCTTCCACACCACAATGGGGTGCAGCAGGTCGCTGCTTTTGATGCTTTCAATCAGCTCCAGCAGCTTGTCATCGGGCAGCGGCGCGTAAAAGTTCCAGTCAGCCGGGGCAGGGGAGAGCTTGTCCAGCGGCACTTCCTCCAAGCGACGTGTGCCGGGCAGCTCGGCCATTAAAGAGGGGAGGGACACCGCGTCGGCAGCAGGGGAGACGACGGTCCGTTTTTTTAAAGCCATACAGTATTACCGCCTTTCTCAAACGCAGCGCTTCAAAATTTCTTTTGTCAATGCGCGGTACTCTTTCGAGATACGCGCACTGCCCGCGTAGTCCAGCACGGGGCGGTTCTCCCACTGGGCGTTTTGCAGGCGGCTGTCCACCCGGATGATCTGCTCAAACAGCAGGGCGCTGTAGCTCTCCCGCAGCTGGTCCATGGCCGCCTCGGTGATCAGGCGGTTGCGGGCATCGTAGCGGTTGATGATGATGCCGCCCACCTGCAAGGTCGGGTTGTACGGTTTGATGCCCTCGACAAACTGCAGCACCACGGCCAGACCGTCCAGATCGAAGCTGGCAGGCTGGGCGGGAATCAGCACATAGTTGGAGGCGTTCACGATGTTGAAGTTCAGCAGCGACAGATTCGGGTTCGTGTCGATGAGGATATAATCATAGTACCCGCGCTCGACAACAGGGCGCAGGATGCTGCGCACGATGTTCTCGCGGCTGATTTTGGTAAACAGCGCCATGTCCAGTGTACCCATCGAAACATCGGCCACGATGATGTCGATATTCTCAAATTTGGTGGGCTGTATGTAGCCGTTCAAGTCCTGCTCCGCCAGTACCGCCGCGCCGAAGTTCTTCTCGCTGCGGGGCATGTCGAAGCTGCTGGACAGGTTGCGCTGACCGTCGCCGTCAATGACGAGGATGCGCAGCCCCAGCTCGGCCATCGAGGTGGCAATGCCGCTGCACAGGCTGGTCTTGCCGCAGCCGCCCTTGTTGTTGAGCATGCAGAGAACTTTGGTATCGTGGTAGTCCGGGTGGTAAATCTCGTTGGTGTCAACTTCCAGATAGGCACACAGCTTCTCAATGTTTTCGAGGTCGGTTGCGCTGCGGCCCGTTTCAATCTGTTTGATGGTGGAAAGGCTTACACCGGTGGCGGCGGCAAGCTCTTTTTGGGTAATATCCTGTTCCAGACGGATGGCTTTCAGCCGCGCATAATCCAGTTTTACCATAAAAACCTCCAAAACCGAGAAAAAGTTTTATCTATAAGGTTATAACCTTTGAGATGTAACTTTATTATACCACAAAGCAATAGAATTGCAAGACGTTTTATTTTTGGTGAAAACAGCAAAAAAACGAAAAGATACTATGACATCATGTCATACTATCTCCTTGCAAGGTATACAAAAAATTGCCCACCGGGATTTTTCTTTCCAGGTGGGCAATTTGGCAGTTATACATCCCATGAGGCAGCACGCCTTCCCTTGCGGCGGTAATCCGTCTTTTTGCGCATCTGGCGCGGGCAGAGCTTTATACCCTGCCATAGGGCGCGGTGTGCGTGGGCAAGCGCCTGCTGCTCCTTCTTGGAGCGCTTTTCTACAGGTACGTAGGTCTGCATGGGTCATGCACCATCCTTTCTGCTTTCTCGTTCTGCATCTTTCCAGGCGCGGAACAGTTCCGCAGCCTCGGCGGTAATGTCATTTTGTACCAGGTCGGCAAGCTGGCGGAAACGCCGGCTGTCGGATGGCAGCGTGCCGGTATCCAGCTGCCGCTGTGCGCGGACGATAACGCTGGCGATGTAGCCTTCCAGCGTCATATCCTGGCGCAGGTCGTAGTCCCGTGCGGTGCGTTTCAGGGGGAAAAGCTCCTCCATCAGCGCCTTGCGCTCTGCCGGGGAAAATGGAGTTATGTTCATCATTGTTCTTCTGCTCCTTCCATTTCTTGTTTTATACGGTTCAGCAGGTGTTCCGCTTCCGCTGTGATGTCGTTTGCGGCAAGTTCAGCATACCGTTCCTGCATCTCGCCAAATTCTTCCTCGCCTTCTTCCTCAATCAGTGGGAACAACTCTGCAAAGCTCTCATCCGGGTGTCCGCCGCGCCAGAGGGGACCGCGCTTTGCATACAGCATGAGTGCAGCAGAATTCCGTATATTGAAGATGAATGTATCCAAGGTCATGTCTTGGTAGTAGTCATAATAGAGCTTTCCATCCTCCGTATGCCAGCAGTGACGTTCCATCAGCTGTTCCCGCTCGACGGAAGGGTAGCTATGGGGCTTTGCCTTTGGCAAAACCGCCAGGTAGCTGTCCATCAGGTCGATGATATAGTCCGGGAAGGTCTTTTCCCCGGGAAGCTCTATCCCATCCTCCAGGCGACCCTCTTTGGTGATCTTTGCCCCACGGCGGACAAGTTCGCACACGATGCGCCGCCAGCCGTTCTCGCTGGTTTGGATGGGAAAGAAACGCGCAAAGTCGCGCTCATACTGGTCGATTTTTGCTGCGTCAGCGGCGCGATAGATGGATTTATTCGGCATCATGGGAATCGTTCCTCCTTTTGTTTGGGTTGGTTTTGGCGTGCGCGTGCCGCTTCAGTCGAAGTAGTACGCATCGGGGTTTTCCTGCGCATCCAGGATGGGGCAGTGGTACACGTCGTGCCCGTAGTCGCCGCAGAAGACACAGTCTCCTGTGAACGGCGTGTTTCCGGGCAGGCTCGTGTCGGTATCCTCGGGGCAGGTATCGTACCCGAAGATCACATTGCGCGGTCCCTTGATGTAGCGGCTTCCGTCCGGGCGCTGCACCACACCACCTTCCGGGATGTTGGCATCCCCCTGGTAGTAGATGCGGCGTCCTGCCCAGTCAACCTCGTAGCCGGGGTCGGACGGCTCCGCTGCTACGGGTTGTTCTGCGGCAGGCTGCTCGGCGGCAGGCTGTGCAGCCTGCTCCTGCGCTGCCGCACCCTGGGCGGCGGACTTTGCGGCGGGGCAGTTCTCCGCCGTGTGCCCGGTGCTGCCGCACAGCCCACACTTGACCACATCCTGGACAATCAGGTTGTAGGTGGCGCAGACCCCGCCCGCCTCACTGGATGCCGTGATGGTCGTTTGCCCGGGGGCTTTGGCGGTGATAAAACCGTTTTCGTCGATGTCGGCGACATCCCCATTGCTGGAAGTCCAGGTGATGGTTTTGTCGGCGGCATCCTCCGGCAGGACATCTGCATGCAGTGTCCAGTTCATCCCCTTGTTCAGGATGCCGCCTTCCTGTTCCAGCGTTACACTGGTAGGGACGACGACAGCCGGAGTAGGGGCGTGGGTAGGCATGGCGGGCTCCACAGCGGCGGCACGCTCCGGGGTGCTCGCCTCGACGCGGGAGGTCTCGGCAGCGGGCGGCTCCATTTGGTTTGCAGCAGCGCAGCTGCTCAGGCAGAGTGCTGTGGACAGCAGGACGGTGGCAAGCAGGTTGTTTTTGTTCATCTTTTTCATTTTCTCTTCTCCTTTATTTTTCCTTTGTATTTTCTTTAAGATAGAACAATAGGGGAAAGAAAACCAGAAGTTAAAAAAGACGAGAAAATTTTACAATGAATTTTTATAGCGGACGGAAAACCCTTTTCGGCAAGGTCAGGATAGCCACAAATGGGGATTATACCTGCCGTATATACTGCGGCATCTCCGTAAGGGTATTATAACAACCCTCCTTTTGGTTTTCAACGGACCGTGTCGTTTTCTGCGGCACGGCGCTGCTTGTCTGCCTTGCGCTTGGCGGACAGTGCCGGTACGGACATGGCAATGCCAAGCCCAATCAGGGCAGCCGCACTGAGGATAAACCCTGCACACAGGGTATACCCCAGCAGCGAGGGGACAGCGCCCCCGTGCAGCTTGTAGTAGAGGTAAAAGGCATAGTACGACACAAACACTGCAATAAAGCAGCGCATATGCCAGCGGCTTTGCGCCTTTGCGCGGGGATGGGCACAGAACATCTGTGCCGTGGTGCGCTGCGGTGCGGCATCGGCAGCGTTGTAGCAGTGCCGCAGGAAGGCACGGTTCAGCCAGGAAACCATGATGACGGCAAAGACGCCGTACACGCCCAGCAAAACCAGCAGGACGAGTATAAAAAAGCTCAGCCAACCACCGGCGGCACTTCCCTCCGAGGCAAGCGCTGCGCCCATGAGCAGACCGTTTTCGTAAGATTCCTTATCACGCATTGTTTTTTCTCCTTTTCCTTTGTTGTTGTGTTCACCTTTATAATAGGGGTTAAAAACCAAAAGTTAAAAGAAAATCCATTTTTTTATCTGCCGGAAAGCAGGCAAAGAAAAAGAAATCAGCTTGATTCGCAAAACGGGTTGCAGTATAATTTTTATTAGATATTTGCATCGAACGCGTGCTTTTTTTGGCACAAAACACAAAAAAGGAAGGAAAATTCCCCTATGAAGGAATCATACGTCGAGAAAGGTATAAAGCTGATTCCCTATGTGTACAAGACTGTCACACTGGATACGGTCTCCGCAGGGAAGATTCTTGGCATCCTGATGCAGGCGGACATCGGCAAACAGGTCGTTACCATACTGTTGCCGGATGATCAGAAGGAAATTCCATTTGACGAAATTTTGTCGGTGGAATGCTTTAACATGGAAACGCTGTACTTTACCGCTGCCGAGCCTGTGCAGACGCCCGCAGAGCAGCCGGTGCAGCCCGCTGTTCCCGCCGCTGCCCCGGCGCCGGTATCTGCCCCTGTATCGGAAGAAAAGAACCCGGGAAAAGAGCTCGCCGAGCTTTTGGCGGCGGGGGATCTCTCTGCGGCGCTGGCGCTGGCATCCATGCCGGAAGCCATGCAGCGCCAGGGCTATACCGCAGAGGAAACTGCAAAAATCGTTGCTGTATTGCGGGCAGACAAGCTGCCCACAGAAGCCACGTCCGCAGCTGCCGCCCAGCGCTTGTGGCGGGTTGTGGGAAACCGCGGTGGGCTGGCAATGCAGTATGTGCGCAAAGATTTGCCCGGCAGCCTGAAGCTTGGCTTTACCATCGGCGAAGCGGAACAGGACTGGGATGTGCTGGCAGAGCTAGGCGAACGTTACCCTGCCGAAGCCTGCGCTGACATTTCTATGCTGCGCACCTACGCTTACGCTTTGCTGCAAAGCAAAAAGGAAGCGGAATTGCTGGCGCTGGCGGAGAAAAATCCCATCGTGCTGCACCAAAAGACCCTGTACCCTGCTTTGGCAGAACTGGCACAGCGCAGCAGCGTAGACCGCCCGGAGCTGGCAGCCCTTGTTGCGAAAGCTGCCCCCTATGTGGAAGCCTACCCGGATAAAAATAACCGTACCTTGCTGGAGAACATCCTGCTGGGCGAATATGACGAGGAAAGCCTGCGCCTGTACCGCAGCTCCAACTGTGTGGAAATGCTCTGCAAGCAGGGCTACACCCGTGAGCAGGCGGTTTCCATTGCAGAGCGCATGTCCCGTGTCAACAAGGATGCCTACGATATGGAACGCGGCTCCCGTCTTGCCTACGTGCAGGGCAACTGCCATTATCTGAGCGAGTACTACCTGTGGGAGGAACTGCTGACCTCGCCGAAATCGGCAGCGTTCCGTCTCTCTGTGCAGCTGCTCAACGGAGCAGAGGGCGAAGAGAAGCGTGACGCAGAATATATACAGCTGTACCGCGCCTGCATTGCCGCAAACCTGGAAACCCTTGACGGAAATATGCGGTATACGGTGCTGTATCTTGGCGCGCTGCTGCGCACCGGGCAAAACGCAGAGGCACTGACGGTTGCGGAAAAATGCTGTCGCAGCTGCACCGATGCCGACATCCTAGCACAGGTCATTGCCCTGGCAGAGCAAACCGACAAAGAGCGCTATACCGGCTTGGTTGCTTTGTGCCGCAAGCAGATGAAGAACCACAAGGCGAACGAATTTGAGCAGATGCTGCTTGCCATGGACCGCCGCGTGATGGACTTTGCCAACCGCCCGGAGCAGCTGGAACAGCTGGGCTATGACAAAGCTACTGTCAAAATGATCTGCACAAACCTGCCCAAGGTCAACAACTATCCAAGCGGCAATTTGCCGTACCAGCAGTACGAGCGTATTTACTATGTGCAGGGCAACGCAAACGGGCTTGCCGAACAGCGCCTGAACAAAGCGCTTGCCCGCGAAACGGACCCCCAGCGCAAAAAGCAGATGAATGCAATCTTGTTTGCGATGCTCTGTAAAGAGCAGCGCCTGGAGGATGCACGCGCTTACCTGCCGGAAGATGCCGACATGATGCCGGAAATGTACAAACCGGCTTCGCTGTGGTATTTCCGTGTGCTGTATGCAGTTGGCGATTACAAAAAATACTGTGATCTGTACAATGTCTGCCGCAAACTGCCGCAGGCTGCCATCTGCAACCGTTTTACAATCGGTTTCCGCGGGATTTGTGAAACAGCCGGCGCGCAGGCTGCTGCCGGGTATGAAATCGACACGATGCCGCTTTTGCTGGATGTGCTGCGGAAGCCTTCCTCTGTGCTGAACCAGACCAGCACAAAGTCCACGATCCTTGAAAAAACAGTAAACAGTGTAGCCTTAAAAAATATGCTGGTGATCTTCAGCCAGGCAGGGGATACGCCCCAGGTGGCGCAGATCCTTGCAGCGTTGGCGGAAGAAGCTTTCCGTGTAAATTCGGCGCGCATCCGCGATGCCGTATCCGTGCTTATACCGCAAGGGGAAAGCTATATTCCCAAGGCGATGGCAGACGCACTGCGTCAGGCAGGAAACGAGGGGCAGCAGGCGGTGGATCTTCTGACCCTGGTCGGCGCGGCGCAGGCGGATGCCATGACAATGGAACAGGCTGCAGAGCGTTTCTTTGCTGTGCTGGATGCAGCGTTTTTGTCAGAAAACCGCGAGCCAATCTGCGATGCTGTGAACACCTGGGGCATGATGCTGTGGCCGCAGCTGGATGCCTTGCAGCTGCATGCACAGAAAAACCATCTTGCCAATTATCTGTGGCTGTATGTCCACCAGCAGCTCCTGAAAGACAACAGCCCGAATGCAGCGGTTGGCTGGCTGTACAATACAGAACTGACGGTCCCTGTGCCCGCAAGCTACCCGCAGAAAGACTTGCACAGTCTGGCACGATGGGCGATGGAAAACCGGTCCGGGCAGCGTGACGTTCTGCTGCAAAAATATCCGGAATTGAAGGATTTCGGCTTGCAGGAAGAAACGCAGGAGGCCGCTGCAGAAGAACCCGCCCCCCTGCCGGCAACAGAAAATGCGGCGCCGGTGGTTTCTTTGTTCACGGAAAATCCCGCAGAGACTGCGGCACCTACCCCCGCAGCGGAACCGACGAAGGCTGAAGCGCCTTCCCCTGCGGAACCCCCTGTACAGACACCGTGCCCCACACCGGTGCCGGAAACGCCCGTACAGGAAACCGAAGCGCAGCCTGACCAGGAAGACCCGGATGCCCAGTATGCCGCGCTGCAAGAGCTGATCGCGCAGGCAAAGCGTGCCGACAACCAGGCGGACGCCGCTTTGTACCTGCAAACACTTTGTCGTAGCAGCTGCCTGTCCGCAGCGGATACCCTGACCCGCGGCAGCCTGGTGGATACCGCTGCCAAGGATCCGCCGATGTTGTACTGGATGCTGCAGACAGCGGACCGCGACCCCCGCGGCATTGCTGCATTCCTGAAGAAGTGGCGTGCCGTGGCTGCACAGTACATCCGCACAGACTTTTCTGAGGATGTGTCGGAGCTGATGCTGCAACTGGATCAGAATGCTGACATTGCCAAAGAGGATCAGGACGCTTTGCTGTGGGCAGTACTTACGAACAGCAGCCGCAAGAATGCGGCATGGAACATTTTACAGCGCATCCCCACCGAAGGGCGGCGGCGCGCATTGATGTTCTGGTGCGCCGCCATTGACGGTGCGCAGACCTGGACGATTGCACTGCGCCTGTTCTGGCAGACGCAGGAATATCTGCTGTTCCTGTATGGCATGGCACACCGCTTCCGGGAGCCGCTGGAGCTTGTCGAGCGGCTGCAATACAGCGACCACCTGCAGGAAATGTGCGATGGAAACCTGTTTGCGGCGCTGGATCAGCAGCAGCTTTTGCTGGCGTTGCAGGAGCTGTACCCTGCCATTGCGCAAAGCTATCTGGCAACGGAGTCCTGGACGATCGTGCAGCGCATCCGCTATGTATCGTTCTGCGTGGGCGGAAACGCCCTGAGCCTGTACTATGATGTGTTTGCAGAGCAGTACAAGATCATTACGGAGAAGCTGCCCCTGGAGGGCTGTGCATTCCTGGCACAGCTGGGGGCAGACCCTAAGACCCATGCGCTGATGAATTTCCTGAGCGGCAAGATGCTGCCCGCCCTGCGCGACCCCAGCAACGAAGATACGTATGCCCAGGTGCGGCTGCCAAGCCTGCTGCGCGCTGTGTACAGTGACCGCATGGCAGAGCCATGCCGCTGCACAGAGCAGGAAGAACAGGATATTTACGGCTTAATTATGCCCGATGGCACCAACTGGAGTTGGCGGCACTATGGCGCTTACTACTGCGAAAAGGTGATCGCCTCGGAAGATGGAGAATGGCAGGCGCGCCGGACGCTGCGGCGGTTTGCGGTCAACAGCCTCAAGCCGGACGCCTTCCTGATCGAGATTGAATTTCTTGCGCTGCGCAGCAAAGCATCCAAGGAGGAATACAGCAACGTGCTGCTGCTGTTGGACCACTTGCTGCGCCTGAAAGCGGAGGACCCGGATATAAACCGCGCGTTGTACCTGGAATATGCCATTCTCTGGCTGCAGCGCTGCCCCGGAAGCCGCATTATGGACGGGCAGGACCTGGCAGACTGGTTCGTGTTCTCTGCCTCCGGCAAAAACACAGACAACCGCTGGGTGCGCACCTGCAGGCAAGAATATAAAGACTTGCTGCAAAATGTACCGCTGCTGCACGCTGCCCTTTCCACCGGCGACTGGCAGCCCTGCTTTGATCTGCTGCTTGCAGGCGGCGCGGAAGCGGAGAAGCTGCGCCTTGCTATGGTTGGCGCCATCAGCAGTGCCGTAGCCTCCTTTGCCCTTTGGCACCGCTGCACGGTCTGGCAAAGCCTGCCGCATGCACTGCTGCGCACGATGGCAAAGAACCTGTGCGAGGGCACGCCGGAGCGCAATGAAGCGTTGCAGAATATATTTGAAAGCTTCCCGGCGCTGCCGGACATGCGTCCCTTCAAGGAGCTGTTTGCTTACTATAAGAGCTACCTGAGCCAGGCAGAGGAAACCAATCTGCGCTGGGTCGAGCACTGTGCCGCCCTGCCGCTGGAAGAAATGCAGATTTTTGCCTGTGTAATGGAACACTATGCCGATGGATGCAGCGAGGAACAGGCGGCGTTCCGCAGCCGCACACTGGAACAAATGGCAACCAACACCGCCTGCACCGAGCAACGGTCCAAGTTCCTTCATGTAAAGCGCACCAAGCGTTCCAGTGCCTGCGCGCGCGCCATGAACACCTACAACCGTTTTCTCAGCTCGCTTAGTTCGGTAGACCTGTACAACGCGATTTCTGCCGGCGTACAGGCAACGGATGTGGATGCCGGGGACCTGGCAAAATGGAAAGCAGAGTATGCAAAGAACGGCTTCAGCAAAAAATACTTCTCAGCCACAGCAGCATCGGCGCAAAATCGCCTGTTGTATAACTGGGTCGTACTGCTGACAGAACCGCAGAACAACGAGAAGCATCTGCATTCCATGCCGCCGGAGACCTTTGTAAATCTGGTTTCCTATCTTTTCTCCCGCAGTGACCGCACGGCGGAGTTCCCACAGAATTTCTATGCAAAGCTTCTTCCCGCACAGATCACCGCAACGCAGGCGATCGCTGCCATGCTGATGGATCCGCCGACCCGCTTTGGTCAGTATATGGAACAGTTGCGTTCTTATAAAAACGGTATGTCTTATATCGTGGCTATCGAGGAAGTGCTCCGCAACAGCCTGTGCCATAGCGGGAATGACCCCCGCGCTTCGTGGGATCAGACGCTGTGCATTCTTGCCAATACGCAGAAACTGGCATTTTCTCATGATGCCACGCCCAATCTGGTACGCTATATCCGTATGCCGGCAGACAATAGCAGGCTTATGCAGACCATCCGTTACCGCATTTCCCAGATGCTCAATACCTGCACAGAGGATATGGTCTTTGCGGACGCAGCGACATTCTGCACAAAGGAGCAAAACGCGGCACAGCCCATCCCCGCGCCTGTCAAAAAGGAAATTCCGCCCGTACAGGAAGAGGATGACGAAGAGCCGCTATCCGAAGAGGAAAGCCTGCAAAGGGCAGAGCAGTGCCGCAAGCATGTTGCCCAGTATTTTGCCATCGAGAGCGAGAGCGCCGCTTTCCTGCAGAATAGCAAAACGGAAAAGAATCTATCCGTCATCTGCTTGACGGGCGCTTCCATGCTGGCAGACTCCACCAACGCTTCTGCGGGAAGCATTGTGCGCTGTCTGTTGGACGCTGCCAAATACAACGTACCATCCCTTATGTTGGATGCTTTCGCCGAAACATTGATAAGGGCTGTTCGTTTGACACCTTACAGCGAGCTGCCTGCCCTGCGTGAGCAGCTGCAGGAAAACCATGTATTTGAGGAGCTGCGCAAATTTACCGGCGCTGCCAACCAACCGGAAGAGAAGCGCAAAGAGGAAAAGCAGCTCCGCAATGCCAGATACTACCATGCATCGTTGGAATTTTTGCAAAAATACCTGAACCCCAAACTGCCGGAGAACCCCCGCTGGGCATCCTACGACGCGGAAGGGCAGCGGCTGCTGCAAGAGGAAAAACTGTGCAGCGACCTTTCCCGCACCCCGGCAGACCGCGACCCCCATGAACTGCTGCGCTCTCTGGCTTCCCTGCAAAAGGCAAAGGTGGACGCACAGCCCCGTATGCGTGTGCATCTGGATGCGTCTTCCGCGTATTACTGCACCCGCCCCGAGGATGATTACGGGTATGATGATCTGTGCGAGCCTACCACCTTGCAGGGCTATGTGGAGAACATCGGCAGCAGCCCGCTGCACCCTGTCACCATCACACTGAGCTACCGTATTAAAACCGGGGATATCCCCTGGGATGCCACCCATCTGCCCGCACCGCGCCGCCTGACGCTGCATAGCGCCGAGGGTGACGCCGTGCTGTTCTCCCGCCAGCAATACCCTGACGAAGACCAGAAAGCGCTGTGGCACATCCCCTTCCAAATCGACACCGACCTGCCGGAAGAAATCGTGCGGGAAATCACCGCCCAGAATGCCCAGGTCACTGCCGTGGTCGAGGTTGCCGCCCTGGTGCATGACGTGGATGAACGACTGTACTTCCGCAGTTCTATGCCGATGCAGTTCCTGCCGGAAGAGGCACAGACCCGCATTACCGGCGTACTGCGCAGCAAAGATGCCTTCTTTGGTCGCCGCCGTGAGCTGACAAAATTGCAGGATCTGTATTGCGGCAACCCGGACCGCATTCCGATGCTGTATCTGGTCAGTGGGCAATACCGCATGGGCAAAACGATGATCATCAAGAAATTGCGCAAGATGATCCTTGACAAGACAAACGGGCAGGTCATCCCGCTGCTGCTGGAAGTCGGTTCTGCCTCGGACAATGTAGCAGCCTCCTCCTCCAATCTGAAAGAAATTTTTTCTACGCACATTTGGGATCAGGTGGAAGGCTACTTCCAGGACAATACCCTACCGCCAGAGTACCGGGACAAGGAAAGCTTTGACCGCTTCCTGGCACATCGCCAAAAGTGGGTGGCTTTCTTTGCGGAACAGGCAAAGCAGGTACAGCCCATTCAGCAGCCAATTCAGTATCTGCCCAACGCGGGGGCAAACGACGAAACAGACAGTGAAGATACCGCTTCCCTGGATATTTCGGCACTGTCCTCCGGCTTTATGCAGAGCGTTGCACAAGAAGATCTGCGCTGGCTGCCGCGCCTGTGCAAGGAATTGTGCGATGCACTTGGCAACCGGCATGTTGTTTACATTCTGGATGAAGCGGACCGCCTGGTGCATGACCTGGAATCTGTTGGCGGTGCCGCCGCAAGCAACCTGCGCGCGCTGCTGCAAAGTGATACCCCGTTCCATCTGGTGCTTTGCGGTGCAAATGGTCTGACAGAATACTACCTGCGCGGCGGCAGCATGACCCAGCTGTTTGAGTGTACGTATGGTCGCCCGATGATCATTGGGCAGATGGCGAAAAATGAATGGCGCGAGGCTACTTCTGCACTGGTAGATTCTATCGGGCTGGAAGAGGATTTCCGCACGCAGGACCAGCTGTGGTTCTACACCCGCGGTCTGATCCACCCCGCCTATTGCCTGATGGAAGCCTGCTTCAGCTACCTGGATAACTCTTCATCCGTGCAGCCTGCACCGAACGGCAAGACAACGCTGTATGCCGCACGTATGCTGGAAACCGCCAACGCCATCCTGTGCAGCTCACCCCAACAGCTGCACATGGATAAACTGACGGATAACCTTTCGGACGATTACGACGACCTGTGGCGCCCTGTGCTGACATGCCTGGTCCGTGAATGCAACGTTCCTTATCAGTGGGTGCCGGTATCGGTGCTGGAAAGTATCATTGATGAGCCTTCCGGCATAACCTGGGACCGTGTCTCTAACGTGCTGTCCAACCTTGTCAGCTATCGCGGTTTGCTGGAATACTCCCCCCAGCGCAAGAGCTACCGCCCGCAGTGCGAGCTGTACCGCCAGATTCTGCGCAATAAGCTGCTGAACACCAAATTGCAGCCCTATCCCTATTTCAAACCGAGAAAGGAAGATCGATAAATGTCTGAGCATTTTCGCAAGGAGGCACCGCATTACGAGTTTTCGTCTGTGCGCTGCCGGCTGGAAGAATGGCTGGAAGATCAGTCTTCCGGCACATTGTTCGGTCCAAAGGGGTGCGGCAAGGATACCTTTCTGCGGGATTACTTCAACGAGGAAATGCGGCTGAAACTTGCCAGTCGTACAGAAAACCCGCTGGTCGTGCTGGTAATGGAGGGCGCAACCCTGACCCACCGCAAGGATCTGGACGATCTGCTGCGCTGCATTTTTCAGGACGGCTTTGCCTACTTGCAGGAGCATAACCGGATTGCCCCTGCACTTGCGCCGGTGCTGACCTGCTGCGAAGGCGCATTGCCGCAGAGCTGCGCCCTGGAATGGAAAAAACGCCGCTACTGCTTTGTGCTGGTGGTTCTGGGCTTCCATAATTTTATCTGCAATATTGATGACTGCCGCACCGACAGTGTGCAGCAGGTCAATATTTTGAAAAATTCCGATGCCCCGCTGCGGATGATCGTCACAAACGATTATCTGTACACCACGCAGTATTGCCCCGCTATGGAAGATCTTGCCGGGTCATCCATCTTCAATAATCTGAGCATCAACCAGTTCACATTTTCCAAGAATCGCCCCCGTCCGCAGGAATTTTCCCAGTACCTCAGCCGCATTTACCGTGCGGGGGATACTTCCCCCTTTACGCCGGAGGAGGAGCGCTGGCTGCTGGAAATGACCGGCGGGTTTCCCGCCATTGTGCCGGACACCGCCGAAGCCCTGCTGATGGCGAAAGAGGACGGACTGACCGGGCAGGAAGCCTTTCATGACTGTCTGCTCACCTGCATGAGCCCGGAAGAAACGGTATATCTGCTGTTAAGCCAATGGCTGAAAGATCTGGACGACCAGGAATACAACATCCTGACGCAGATTTCCAAGTTTGGGATTGCCGGTGCAGACGAGGAGGACGTTGACCGCCCGCAGTCTGTGCAGCGCGGTCTTGTCTATACCGACCGCCGCAGCCGCCGCTGGAGGCTCTGCATCGGGCTGCTGCGGGAGATGCTTGCCTCGGACCGATGGAACCCCCGCCACACCGCACATAAAGATCCCGAGCCTGCCCAGTCTGCCGCCGCCTCGGAACCGACCGCGCCGGTCATCAACAACTATTACTTCAATGCACCGGTCAGTTCCACCAATGTGGCGGGCGATCTGCACCAGGTCAATAACAATCTGCTTGTAACCAGCCGAGAGGATTGGAACGATGTTTTCAATTCCCTGTATCAGCTGAGTGTCGGTGAGCCGGATCAAAACCGCCTGGCTGACAGCCTGGGAAAGATTCAGTACCTGCCGGAGGACGCCAGCGAGGAGGAATCCGCCGAATGGCTTGCTGAAAACCAGAAAAACATGACCGAAGGCTTGGATGAACTGCTGGCAAATCAAGGCACCAGTCTGGACGATATGTTTGCCAAGCTGCTGGAGCACGCCAACCCAGACCTGTACCCTGCCAAAACGCCGGAGCTTGTGCAGCGCCTGCCGGATGCTTCCGCGCTGGTACTCAAGCAGGGCGTCATTGTGGACCGCCTGTTTACGGGGCTGCTGCACAGCTTTGGCTTGGATGACAAGCTGGACTTCTCGCCCTGCGGTCTGATGTACAGCATCCTGCTGGAGCAGCGCATGAAAGAAACCATTCTCCCGCTGTACCAGCGTGACGAGAAAATCGGCAACTGGCAAATCAACAAGAGTAAACGGAACTCTCCCTGCTGGAACACCCCCCGCCTGAAGATGAACAACATCACGATCGGCAACTTCTACGGCGGTCTGGATGGGGCCCTGTTCAGTGCACGCATGACGGAATTGACCCGCCGAACCCCCCTTGGACGTGATGCTGCATGGTGGAACCAGATGTACCGCGACATGCAGCGCGCCGGAGATCTGCGCAACAACTCGGCACATCAAAGCCGTTTGCCGCCCGCCAAGCTGGACGAGCTGCGCAGCGTTGTGCTGGGGCTGAATGGCGATGTAAGCACAAGCCTGCTGAACCGCCTGGGTGTTTTCTGCCAGCTGGATGCCGCCTTGGGCTACCACAACCCCAATCAGCTTTCCATCCCGCGTTCTTACATGAACAAAACCGCTCTTGCCGGTTATACCGATTATACCAACTAAAAGAAGGAGGGAGCCGCCCTGTTTGGGTGGCTCCCTCCTTCTCTTTCAGGCTGCGGCACAGGCAGTGCCGTTGCGGTCAGCCTTTCAGCGCTGCCAGGTATGCAGCATTCTGCGCGGCGATCTGCCGCTGGTACGCCGCAACCGCTGCGGCGTAGGCTGCTTCCCGCTTGTCAGCGGCAGTCTGTGCCTGTGCTGCGGTGGCGTAGTGCGTCTCCGGTGCTGCTGCGGCAGCTGCCGGGGTCGTGTAGCCCTTCACGCATTTCGGGCCCACAACCGCGGTTACCTCGTTGCCGCAGGTGTCGCACACGTAGACCTCGCCTTTGCGTGTCCAGTTGTGGTAGCCGCACTTTTCGCAGGTCGTGTATCCCTCCTCCCAGGTTCCGTTGGCGATCATCTCGTCAATCTCCTTTTGCTGTGCTGTGCGGGTATCGGTTTCCGGGGCGCTGCTTGTGCTGGCGGCTGGGCTGCTTTGGCTTGGTGCCGCTGTGCTGCCCTTGTCCGCCACGGGCTGGCTGGGCGTCACGGTCCCTGTCTCGGTGACATTGACTGTCGCCGAAGCGATCGGTACCATGCTTCTGTCGGTCAGCGTGACCGTACAGCTGCCGGGCTGCATCGCCTTGTAGGTGATCGTGCTCACCCCGTCTGCGGTTTCGTAGCTCACCTGTTTGAGCACGCCCGGCACGTCTGCCAGGTTGGGTCCGTACTCAATGTACAGGCTGCTCACGCTCCAGTCGTACACGCCTGTTGCCGGTACCGACATTGACCAGGTTTCCCCGACCTTGATGTCAGCCGAGTTCAGCCTGTAGTCCTGCCCGGCAGCGAAGGTGCCGACAGCCAGCACACAGGACATCACCGCAGCAGCGGTAACGGCAGCGAATTTCTTCAGGTAGTTTGTCTTTTTCATTTTCTTTTCTCTGGGGCAGTGGTTCCGCCACTACAAATCTGCAATAGGGTGTTCTGTGTCAGAATTTAAAAAGTTTCTCAATTTTTTATTTTCATGCCTGTTATACTTACATCTGTACAATAGAGAGTCTTTTTTATAAAATTAAAAGCCACTGTCAGAAAATTTTGGCAGTGGTTTTATATAACAGGAAAAGATATTATGTCATCATGTCATAATATCAAAAAAATATTTACGCAAAAGTTTCCTGCAAAGCAGAGCACCTTCTTACTCACGACAGTTTTTCAATTCCCGCTTGTATTTATAATAGGTATTTCGCGCAATGCCGATCAGTTTGATGCAGTCAGCATCGTTCAGGGTGCCGCCAAAGTCTCTGCTGTGCCTGAGGATCTGTTCTTTTGCAGCGGAGGCCTTTTTTATGTGCAGCTTGCGCCCAGGGGTTTGCCCAATCTGTTTTCCATTTAGTCTCGCGGTTATAAGCCCCTCGCGTGTGCGCTGGTGCAGATCGTCAACTTCTTTCTGTGCCTGCGCAAAGGCAAGGCGGATCTGTTCGGCGGCAAGATCTGCCGTGTAACGGTTCAGCGCGTCCATTACGTCCGATACAAAACGGTCCGTTGCGGCGCTGCCTGTTTTGGGGGCAGTACCAACCTGGCGCTGTAAGGTCTGCTTGTAGGTATCTGTGTTGATGTGCGGTTCTTTCAAAAAGCAAAGGTTTACGCCGTGCGCATACAGATTGCGATATAAGCGGCAGCCTTCTTCGGCGTTGCGGCTCATGCGGGATACACTGTCAAATACAAGTGTATCCCCGGGCTGTACAATGCGCAAGAGCTTATCCAGCTCTTTGCGCCCTTGGCTGACGGTTCCGGTGTAGACCTCGCGCACAATATGTGCCGCAGGGTAAGCAGCGGAAATATTACGCACCTGACGTTCTATATTCTGGTGCAGCGTGGATATGCGGCAGTACCCGTAAACGGACATAGTATCACCTCTGACGTTCAGTTGATTTGATACTACTATTATAGAAGGTTTCCGCCCTTCCGTCAATAAATTTGATACTTTTTGCAGATATCTTACTTTTGATACTTGCTTTTTTAACGGAGCGTATTGCTATTTGACAATGCGCAGAGTATAATAAAAGTGTGATTTACAAGCACAAAATATATTATAAAAGTGTGATTGCTGAGCCTATGGAACGATTTGTTTTACAAAAACTGATAGATTGGAAAAATTCGCCTTACCGCAAGCCCTTGATTTTAAAAGGTGTACGTCAGGTAGGCAAAACCTGGATCCTGAAAGAATTTGGACGCCGCTGCTATGAAAACACGGCCTATTTCAACTTTGATGAAAACGAAGAATATAAGCAGTTTTTTGAGACAAACAAGGATGTTGACCGCATCCTGCAAAACCTGATGCTTGCCAGCGGGCAAAAGATTCTGCCGGAAAAAACGCTGATTATTTTTGACGAAGTGCAGGACTGCCCCAAGGTCATCAATGCCATGAAGTATTTTTGTGAGAACGCGCCGCAGTATCACATTGCCTGCGCCGGGTCGCTGCTTGGCATTGCCTTGGCAAAACCGGCTTCTTTCCCGGTAGGCAAGGTCAATTTTTTGCAGGTTGACCCCATGACGTTCTCGGAATTTTTGCTTGCAAACGGAGACGAAAACCTTGCCGCCTACCTGGAAAGCGTGGATACCCTTGCCCCTATCCCGGATGCGTTTTTTAACCCGCTGTATGAGAAATTGAAGATGTACTATGTCACAGGCGGTATGCCTGAATCCGTGTTGATGTGGACACAAGCGCGGGATGTCTCCGCCATGCAGACAGCGCTGTCGGATATTATCGCCGCCTATGAGCGTGACTTTGCCAAGCACCCCAATATCAGCGAATTTCCGAAGATCTCCATGATTTGGAAGTCGATCCCCTCCCAGTTGGCACGGGAAAACAAGAAATTTATTTACAAGGTCGTCAAAGAAGGCGCACGTGCGCGCGAGTATGAGGACGCGCTGCAATGGTTGGTGGATGCCCACTTGGTGCACAAGGTCTACCGCAGCTCTGCACCAGGTCTGCCGATCGCTGCGTATGATGATGTATCGGCATTTAAGATTTATCTGGTGGATGTGGGGCTGCTGCGCCGCCTGTCCCAGCTGGCACCGACGGCATTTGGGGAGGGCAACCGCCTGTTTACGGAATTTAAGGGAGCACTGACGGAAAATTTTGTGTTGCAAACCCTTATTACACAGTTTGAGGTGCCGCCCCGCTATTGGACGCAGACAAACCCGCCGTATGAGGTGGACTTTTTGGTTCAGCGCGGCAACGATATTTTCCCCATAGAAGTCAAATCCGAGAGCAATACAACCAGCAAGAGCCTTAAAAAGTTCAAGGAGCTGTTCCCGGACAAGGTCAAGCTTCGCGTCCGCTTCTCGCTGGATAACCTGAAACTGGATGGCGATGTGCTGAACATTCCGCTGTTTATGGCAGACCAAACCGACCGGCTGATCGGTCTGGCGCTGGAAACACAAAATAAATAATTTTTGCAGCCACAAAATAGAGAACGCGGCAGAGACTGTTTGCCAGACAGTCCTCTGCCGCGTTTCTTCGTTTATCTCCGCGCCCGCATCTCTGCCGGCACAATGCCCAGCGGCTTTGTGTGCAGGAAGATTACTTCCCAATAGCCGGTTTTATAGTTGGCTCGCAGTTTTGGTTTCAGCATGATGTTTCTGCGTTCCTCTTGTCGGGCGCTGCGCCGCTGGTCGTGCAGCAAGTCCTCATAGCTGCCATGATAATAGGTATCAATGCCAATGCGCCCGACAATCGTTTCTCCGTTTTCGTTCGGCTGCACCAGTTCTTCCGTCAGCGCTCTTGCCTGTTCCTCTGTAAAATCAACGGAATACGGGCTTTGCAGCGCGGTCTCCCACAGCCCTGCCACAGCGGTTTCTTTTCGCATAGTTTTATAGCGGTACTCTTTTTCTGATGAGGCAAGCACCACATATCCTGTGTGCGTTTTCTTGGGGCGGAGTTTCCTGTCTGCGTTGGCGCGCTCCCGTGCGATGCGCAGCAGATTTTTATTTAAGCCGTCCAGATACTCTATTTTATGGCAGGCTTCTTCCAAGTCCTTCTGTATCGCATCCACTTCTGCATAAGCAGCTTCTTTTGCCTGTGCCGAATTTCTTTCGGCTTGTGCAATCTTTTGAGATGCCGCTGTATAGACCGAGCGGGCATCTCTTTCCGCACAGGCCACTTTCGCCAGCAAGGCATCATACTCGCTGCGGGTCAGCAGCACATGCGTACATTCCGAGCCGTATTCATCTATATCACGCAGACCCAGTGCAGTCTTTTTCTTAAACTCCGGCATTTTTACAGACCTCGGATATAATTGTTTGCCACGACTTCAATGCGGTTATGCCCCAGCGCTTTGCTGCAGATCAGCATGGCTTTCTTGTCCAGCTTTTTCCCGGATTCATCTTTTCGGCAGGTATAAACATCGCTTTGAAATTTGCGCCCCGTTCCCTTGTTGACTCTGTCATAGGGAATTTCTTCGATGGGCCTTGCGTGGGCGCGGTAGATGTCGGTTGCATATTCGGCGCGGTATCCGTGGATGTCGGCGCTCTGGTGAATGTGCTGCCAGACCTTCTCATCGTTCGGCGTATTTCGGATGCGCTCCACGATCTGCGCCGCATTTTTCCCGATGATCGGGCTTACCCGTTCCCGGCCGCCTTTTCCGTTGCGGACGTGGATATAATACTTGCAGTCAAACAGGCGGGTATCTTGCAGAACACCAAGCCGCTTTTCTTCTGCGGGCGTTCTTTCCTGTACCGGTACGGATTCAATCGCAGCAATTTCCCGCTCGATTTCTTCTTTCGTAACAAGGTCGCCGCCCTTGAGCATCCCCAGTTCGCTGCGGCGCAGCCCAGTGCCTTTACAAAATTTAATCAGTTCATCGTTGTTCGTAACCGAGAAATGTTTATCCCTCACACGGTCTCCCCTGCTGCGCTTGATGTCCTCGCGGTTTCGCTTCGGCGGATTAAAGTAGTTTTCATCTTCCGGGTTTATGCCGTACAGTTTGCCCAGTGCTTTGGCTTCCAGCTGCACCGTCCATGCGGACAGCCCTTGGTCGGCGCGCGCTTGCAGCCATTCGTTCACATACTTTTTTGCGCTCTTCAGCGTTGTACATTCCGGGTGCTTTTCTTTGATATAAGAAAGGAAATATTTTGTGTGTTTCCAGTACGATTGATAGGTATTGAAAGAAAATATCTTCTGCCCATCCGTACCGTTTTTCACTGCCTCTTTTTTGCTTTCGCCAAAGGCCTGCATCCCGGTCAGGCGGTCATACGCCTGTTGGTGCAGGTCTTTATAATATTTCTTGTTCTTTCTGCCCAGACACAACCGCCCCCTTTATCTGTATTTCTTGTTGAAGCTAGGCCACCTCCTGCCCGCCCACACGGGACGCAACACTCGGCGAATACACTTTTTAAGGTCTTATGTGTGACCGCTTTGGAGATTTCTCTCCGACACTTTTTTACTGCTTATGTGTGCAGCCTTGCTTTCTTCTTCTACGGCAGGTAAGGCTCTGTCGGATTCTTTTTAGAGGAATCATCTCTCCGGCATTTTATCAGTATGTCCGGCTACCTTCCGATACGTTGCCACACACTTTCAAAAGGATTACTCATGTGTGGGTCCATGATGCACAAAACCATCAGCAAAGACCAAAGGCAAGTCGGCGCATCATACAGGCGTATCGAACCTGATTCGACTTTGTGTATTGTAAGAATACACTTTTATATTACGCTGAACACGGGAAAATGTCAATAACATGATATGTTATTTTAAAAATATAACGGTTTACCCGTTCATTCTATAAACGGGTAAACCGTTACCGCCCCGCACACAAAAACACGGACTTCTACCCGTGCCCATCGGATAGAAGTCCGTGTTTTTATTTTTCCAGCAAGTCCTCCATCTCGCAGCCAAGCACCTTGGAAATCTTATACAAGCTCTCCGCGCTTGCCTTGTTGATGTCCTTTTGCCGCTGTTCGTACAGCTGGATGGAGCGCAGACCGACACCGGATCTTTTTGCAAGCTCGGCTTGCGAACAGCCGTAGGCCGTGCGGATGCGCTTCAGGTTGGTTTCCGCAAAGCGCTCCCGGATGCGGGCATCCGCAATATCGGCAAATTTGCTGATATCCGCTTCGTGCAGAGTATAATACATTTTTTCCAGTTCTGCAAAGGAAAGCACCTCGAAAATTTCGCTGTACTTTCGCCCGGAGTACCACTGATAATACGCAGCCGCCCACCCGATCCAATATTCGCAGGAGCGCGCATACCGTTCCGGCGGTTCCGGCAGGTTTGTCGTCCCCGTCGTCTCCGCAAGGATCTGCGCAGCCAGTTCAATGCCGCTCTTCCCTGCCAGATACGCGGGTTCTCCGTTTTCCATATGCTTGCTTACCGAACTTACGGTGAACAGCTTTATAAAATTCTCGCCCGGTACACCGCAGACACGAATGGCATAGTCGAACGCATCCCCCAACACCGCCTGCGCATTACTCAGATAGATTTCTTGGTATGCGTGGGTCATCGTTGCGGACGCCTCCTCTCATAATGTCCTGCATATAGATGCCGTCTGTCTCATCGTCCAGCATTTTCAGATAGGTTTGGTTTGCCTCATCGTTTCTTGCTTTGCGCTGTACATAGTATTTGTCTTTTTCTGCGATGGAAAAGCCCTCAAATTTCAGATTGGAAAAGGCAAACTGCGACTTGAGTACCACCTGCTCCCCCAGCCTGCCAAGCCGCATCGCCTGCGAGAGCTGTTCCACCGAGATGGCATTGTTCAGAAAAGATTCCGCATAATCGAAATAGGAATCATCGGCACGGTAGCCTGTAATCAAATCATAGGCATTCACATTCACACTAAAGTTTTCGATCAAATATTGCTTTGCACGCCTTGCCACCGGCGTTTTTATGGAAAAAAGACGATGCTCTACCAGCACGGCGATCCAGTTGAGAATGGTATAATCCGGGCTGTTCAAATGTAAGATGCGCAGATATTCCGTATCCAAGGTATACCGGTTGGCAAAACCGTCCCGCAAGGAGGAAACCGCCCATTCCTTTGCGAGTGCCTCGCTTTCCGTGCAGTAAAAGCCCAGACCGAAATCATTATGCTTTTTTCCCGCGCCAAACACAGGATGCTCGATGACTTTTT
>ERZ1026866.395-NODE-395-length-26430-cov-42.532171_pt1 | contig 26430 bp, 22 predicted proteins | sample MGYA00380163_ERZ1026866 | MGnify/ENA primary metagenome ERZ1026866 (study PRJEB33269, sample SAMEA4719799) | human gut metagenome | biome: human-associated habitat; feature: organic feature; material: feces | place: Cameroon | collected 2013-10 ...
CGGGAGTAGAATCCCCAAATATCCAAACAAAAAATCTGTGTTAATCTGTGAAATCGTAGCGTTTCCCGTACCCAGCATCGTAATTTGATTCGCAATCTTATTCGTTGTCTTATCCATTGTCTTATTCGTTGTCTTATCCGTAATCTTATTCATTATCTCGTTATTTCTCGTTATGATTCATATTTCGTCATCTATTTGATACCCGTCCACAAAACTACTCATTTTTTGATAAACCACCAAGAAAAAGCCCCAAAAACTTTGCGTATTCCAAATAATAATCTTAACTTTGCGGCATCAAACAAAAAATGGTTTCGATTATGGCAAAAATAGAAAGAATAGAAAGACAAAAGCGAATCTATCGCAAACGCATCCCTTACGGAATGCAGAACTTTGAAGATGTTATCAAGGACGATTGCTACTTTGTTGACAAGACTCCCTTCATCGAGAATATAGAAGAATCAAACAAGTATTTCTTCTTCATTCGCCCTCGCCGATTTGGCAAGAGCCTTACCCTCTCCATGCTCGAAAACTATTACGACATCAACAAGAAGGATAAGTTCGAAAGCCTCTTCGGCAAGCTTTACATCGGAGAGAATCCTACCCCCGAACGCAACAGCTACCTCATCCTGCATCTGAACTTTGCCATGATTTCAGCAGGATTGGATAATTACAAGAAGGGACTTGATGCCCATTGCAACAACAAGTTCAATTCCTTCTGCAACAGATACGCCAACCTTTTGCCACCAGGCATAAAGCAAGAGATGAACCAGAAGGAAGACGCCGTTGCCCAATTAGGATTTCTCTGCGACCAATGTGCAGAAGCAGGCCTGAAGATTTACCTCTTCATCGACGAATACGACCATTTTACCAATCAGATTCTTGCCCACAAGGAGCATGAAGGACAACACCAAGAACAGACTCTTGGCGAAGAACACTTGCGCCATTTTTTCAATAATATCAAGGGTGCCGCAGCAAGTTCTATAGCAAGAGTTTTCATTACAGGAGTAACCCCTGTAACCATGTACAATTTAGCCAATGTTTTCAACATCAGTACCAACTATTCCCTGGCTCCGGAGTTCAACGAGATGGTGGGATTCACCGAGGAGGAAGTGCGTGAAATGCTGGCTTATTACGCCAGCGTGCTGCCATTCCGCCATAGCGTGGACGAGCTGATAGAAGTGATGAAGCCATGGTATGGCAATTATTGTTTTGATAATTCAGAATGCGGAATGGCTACCATCTACAACCCCGCAATGGTACTCAACTTTGTGGGCAATTACATTCAAAGCAATTACGAGATTCCAAAGAAACCATGTGAAGTAATCCCAAGTACAGACGAAGTAATCTCAAGTACTGACCATGAGATTGTTCGCCAGCTCATCCGCTACGCCAAGGAGTTTGCCCACGATTCCAGCATCATAGAAGATATAATGACCAAGGGATTCGCCTTAGGGTATCTATTGGATATTTTCCCAGCCACCAGTATCAACACCCCCGATGGTATTCTCAGTTTACTCTTCAATTTAGGTATGGTTACGATAGACGGAACTTACCAGAGCTACACCCGATTTGTGATTACTAATGAGGCGGTGCGCAAACAGATGCAGACCTTAATTTAATTAATGAGATAAATACGCCTGCTAAAAGATTAGTTTTTTTCTAAAGATTAGAGTTAAAGATCGTGATCAGACACCAAGTTTTCTGAAAACTTTTAGTACCTTTGCAGATTGACTTCGGTCAACATGCGTAAGGAACGCATGAAAGGAAATTTAAAAACTTAGCTGATGGCAGTAACTGAAGATAGAAAATTTACGAAAGAACAAGTCTATACCCTTCTCGAAGGAGCAAAGGGCAAGACTCTAGGTGAGGTTGACAAATCCCACCAGTTTGCTCGTACCTTAGAAAGTAAAAAGATTACAGGTATCGCTGGAGACGTAATAGAACAATCTGTTTTCGGTTATAAGAAAGACAGCAAACAGGAATGTGATATTGAGATTGATGGTGTTCTTACGGAAGTTAAGACCACCGGAGTTCGTGTACCCAAGAGAGACCTGAAGAATGTAAGCGGAAAAAAAGGAGAAGCTTATAATGTTTACCTAGGTGCAAAGGAAGGTATCAGTATTACACATGTTACCTTTGAGCCTCCGATACAGACAGACTTCAACACCTCTCATTTTTGGGAAAAATCAGAACGGCTTTTAATTATATTCTATGAATATAAATCATACGAAGTTGTGCCTGCTTCCGGCTATGCCAAGTTTCCTATTGTTGACTACTGCTACAATTCTTTCTCGCAAGAAGAAAAAGATAAATTACGAAACGACTGGGAGATTGTCAGCAATCACCTGCAACAGGTTTATCATGATTATCTTGATGAAGAAAAGCGTAATGAACAGTTGGTTGGTTTCACTCACCTTCTTCGTCCAAATCTCTTGCTGATAGAATTAGTACCAGGATTCAAGCGCAAAGCAACAGGCTCTTACCAGAAGCCCCGATATAGATTAAAACAGACTTTTGTTGATTACATCGTACGGGGACATTTTGACAAAAGCAGAGCGAATAACGAAATCGTACTGAAAGAATCGTTTTCAAGTTTCGCCCAGCTAGATGAACGTTGCCATGCACTTACATTAAAGTATAAGGGCAAGACTTTACCAGAGCTAAGAGAAATGCTCGGAATAGATGCTAAGGTCAAGGATATTTCAGCTAAATGCGTTATCCGCATGTTCGGAACCGATTGCAATAGGTTAAATCAGATTTCTGACTTCCAAAAAGCCGGTATCATAGCAAAGACCATCACGATTACACCCCAAGGTGGAAGAACAGAGGACATGAAGCTCAAGCACATCGACTTTGAGGAATGGGCAGATAGAGATGCTGACTTTGAAGATTCAGATGTGTACGATTACTTCTGCGAGCACAGTTTCCTCTGCCCTATCTTCTGTGAGCATGATAGTAAAGACCCTAGCAAAACCGTTTTTGAAGGGTTCAAACGCTTTGCCTTTGATGAAGATTTCATAGAAAATGAAGTGCGACGCACTTGGGAAGATTCAAGAAATCTGATTCATAGAAACGAACTGGAATGGGAATACGTTTATGACAAAAAGGGTAATAAACGTATGAACAATAGCGGTTCCTATATGGGAGCGCCAAACTTTCCAAAGAGTTCCGAATACAAAGTATTCTTCCGAGGAGGTGCAGATGTCTCGACAGAGAAAACAAGAACAGAAAGCGTGAACGGCATCAGAATGCTTCCGCAGTTTTTCTGGCTCAAGGGTTCATATATTGCTAAAAAATTACAAGAAATACCATACATATAAAAATGTCTAAAAATACAATAAAGGTAGTAGAACTTTTCGCCGGTGTAGGAGGCTTCCGCATCGGTTTGGAAGGAGCATCAGATGCTTATGAAACCATTTGGAACGACCAGTGGGAACCATCAACCAAACACCAAGATGCTTCGCTCGTCTATAGAGCACGTTTTGGCGACAAAGGTCATTGTAACAAGGATATCAATTTGGTCCCTACAAATGATATTCCTGATCACGACCTGCTGGTCGGTGGCTTTCCATGTCAGGATTATTCAGTAGCATCAACTCTCAGTCGCTCTGGCGGAATTGAGGGAAAGAAGGGTGTGCTTTGGTGGCAGATTTATCGCATACTCAACGAAAAGGGAGATAATCGTCCAAATTATATTTTCTTTGAGAATGTTGACCGTTTGCTCGGCTCGCCGGCCAAGCAACGTGGCCGTGACTTTGCCATCATCCTTGCTTCATTAGCTGATTTAGGCTATACTGTGGAATGGCGAGTAATCAACGCTGCAGAATACGGAATGCCTCAGCGTCGCCGCCGTACCTACATTGTTGGTTATCGTGAGGAATCTCATGTTTCAAAACAGGTACAAGAGTTGAAAGATTGGGTGCTTTATGAAGGAGTGCTGGCAAAGGCCTTTCCTTTTAAGCCAAAAGACAAAACCATCTCTGAATTCGAGATAGAAGGAACTATTAAGGAGGTTTCTGATAATTTCAACAAAGACGGCAAGGAGAGTCCATTTGGAAATGCCGGCATCATGCGCAACCGCTGCGTATATTCTGTTGATGCAGAAGCTGTTTACGAGGGTCCAATTATGACACTTGGCGGCAATATCGTTGACGAGTCGCTGGTTCCCGAGGAGTTCTTCATCCCAGAAGAGGAAGTAGCAAGATGGGAATACGAAAAGGGAGCCAAGAAAATAGAGCGCACAACAAAAGAAGGATTCAAGTATCTTTTCTCTGAAGGTGGAATGGCTTTTCCTGATTCCCTGGATAAGCCTTCACGCACCATTATCACCGGCGAGGGAGGTGCTGCTGCTTCACGCTTCAAGCATGTTATCAAGACCCCATCTGGCCGCTACCGTCGCCTGATTCCTATTGAGTTAGAGCGTCTGAACATGTTCCCGGACAATCATACCTTGCACCCTGATGTTACGGATGGTCGCAGAGCCTTCCTGATGGGAAATGCTTTGGTGTGCGGAATCGTACAGCAGATTGGCAAGAGCCTTTACCGTTTCATCTATGAGAAGGAACCAGTTTCCACTCACCCTATAGATGTTAAGCGTGACCCTCAGCCAAAGCTGAATCTTGACTTATTCTCAGAAACGAATCCTGAGTTGAAAATAAATAAGCCAAAGAAGAGCTACACTTTGGATATGAACAAGAGTCTATTAGTAGGCTTTGTCAAGGAAGATAATACTGATTATTTCCTGGATGGTGGTCAGACAAAGATTTACTATACCGGTAAGACCAAGTCTTTTCCATCAACCGTGGCGCTGAATAAGCTCTACTATTTCATGCCTTACATCAAAGGCAAGGGTGTCAAGGATCTGTATCTCATCCGCATAGCCCGCATAGGCAGCAAGGCAGAGATTCATCCAGAGTCAGACGACAAAGACCCACGCCTTGTGTTTGAGCTGGAATATCTAGAGAGCTTGCCAAACTATATGATGCTGAAGCCTAACATCTTCAACACCTATAGAAACACAGTTCTTGGAAGAGTGATGGGGGATAAAGGATAATACTATCCCCCATCCTCCTTCAAGGAGAGAATAAACCTATATTATTGTACAAAGAAACTGGCAAAAGACAAAATGAAATGGGATTTATTTTCATTTTTATACTCAAATATAACAAATATCTCACTTTTTTATATTCATTTCTCATTTTCTTACGATAATATTTTGTCAATTCAGTTATTAATTGTACCTTTGTATCTATAAAGCATCGTTTACCCTTGCTAAAAAAAAAATAATATCTAATGAAACAACAGAAATTCATTTTTCTTAGATATAGCTTCCAGGAAGATCCTGATACTATACCTGATAAGAGAGTAACCATCGAAGAGATCAGAAAGCGTTTTACTGGCCTTTTCCATGCCGGAGAGAAATTAACTATGTACATGAAGAAAGGTAAAGCTGGTGTCAGCTTGCGAAATGATACCTTTGCCGTGCGCAAAGATATCATCGTGTTTAGACTCAACGATGACAAAGATCTGAAAAGAACCTTGCCAACAGGTACCACAACCAATGCCGTAGATGACTATGAAGAAACGACAGAAACATCATATCCTTTTTGCCACATCATCTTCTTAAATCAGCCAGAAATGAAATATGTGGCTATAGAAAAAAAAGCGGGTGCATTCTATGGAAAGATGGACAAGATTACCAAGATTCTGAAGCAGAACTTCGATCGAATGATAAAGACATTTGGCTATACTGTAGACTTTGAGGAAATCTATATGGAAGCACAGGCATGGGATGTTGTAAAAAGAAAATGCAGAGAGAACAACGACTATGTAACCCAAGTTTGCCTGTCGGCCAAGCGTGACAAAGATAACACCACGTATTCTGATTACACCCGCAACAGCAATATCAATGGTTTTATCGAAGAAGGATTGGAGAACGAAGCCAAAGAGGTGTTTGCCGGATACAAATATGGCAAAGAGGCAAGCGAGCAGAGCGTTAGAAACTCTATCGATAAAATGTTCTATATCAACAAGTTTATAGAGAATAACGAGTGTGAGGTAAAGGTGAAATTGAGCAAAAGCGGCATCATCTGCCTCAACGACGAAGTAGTGCCTATGTACTTCCTCCCAGAGAGAGCTATAGAGAAATTCCAGATAGGTTCTTCTATAAGTGCAACCGAAGATGTTTCCACTCTGGAGGAATGGCTCAAGAACAGTATAAATGACATTAAGAAAACAGAAGATGCAACAACGCCTCCCAAAAAACTCACAAGACCTCATCAATAATTCTTTCAAGGACAACACTATTTTAAAGGTGATAGCCAAGAGTTGCAAACAGTATGAGAGCCGCATGAATGCCATGCGGTTCTCTACTATCGAATTTTTCGTGGAAGTAATAAACATGATAGACGATATAAAGGAACAATCAGAAGATTATGACTTTGAGAATGCTTTCGACAATCTTTTCTGTCGCCTGCGTGAATTCGACTCTAGCGAAAATAATGTCGATTCAAAATTGGCCACTAGTGTCAGTATAACATGGGTAGCCTACCTGCTTTTCCAATGTTATGACAAAAAAGATGCCTACGACCATTGGGCACATCGTCTGACGGGGAATCTTAAATCACATGATATTGATTATCGCAAGATCCTCGAAGATATTAATTCAAAACTTCCTGAACAGCAGCACGAAGAAATCAAAGTCTATACACTGGGCTATATAGATGACCCCGACAAATGGTTGTCGCAACTGATAGAAGATACCATTAAGTATGAGGGTATGAACAGAAAACTCATCCAAGACCTGAAACCATTTTTCTATACAGGCGAAGACCAACTGGCTCATATCATCGCCTATATAAAAGAGGTAAAAGCCGCCAGTTCTGATCCTGCAACAGCCAGGATTACAGCAAAATACATTCATGAAAAAAAGATTTCTAACTATGATAACTCTTTCAAAAGTCCTCTGTGGAAGATTCTGAATGAACATGAATTGTATAAAACCAAGAAAGACAATTGGAACAAGGCAATAAGCAAGGCAATAAGCAATGCGATGAACCAATAATCTTACTTTTTTATTGTTGTAGCCGAATATATTCCACATATTTCCGCAAAAATCTCCCGATTTTCCGCACAAATTCCTCGTTTTTCCGCTCATTTTCCTCGATAAGATAGAAAATCAGAGCGGAAAAACGATTTTTCCTTCCATAAAAACTGAAAAATACAAATTCATCAGAGTTCATTTCCCCTATTTTCCTCGATTCTTTCCTTTTTCTTTCCTTTTCATTCCTTTTCATTCCGCAGCCTGACGAAAGATTCTTTTTTCTCCCATGAGCTTTTCCTTTTTGCCTATCTTTGCATCGTCATTTGAAAACAAGATGACTACCCATCAAGTGAGTTGCAAATCACAAAGTGGGGAATGATGGTACTAGAAAAGATGATAGGGAAACCTCTTCGAATGTCATTGTACCAGAGAGGCTTATTTAATACGCTAATAAAAGATGAATGCAGTATTAAATGGCAATATGAACGAAAGTTCTATTAAGTTAGAAAAAGGCTTCTACCCCAACACAGAGTTGGGAATCGACCTCAAGTTGCTTACCCGCAAGCCTGGACGCCTGGGCATAGGCGAGTATCTGGACGGAGCCATCACGCACGACGGCGAAGACCACTTCACATTCGTGCAGAACGACTCCGAGAAGAAGAAGGATAAGGTGGTGCAGAGAAATCCGCACGTGTATGAAGGTACATACATCAACGTGAACCGCAAAAACGACGGTACACTCTATCCAACCTTCAACCGACCTCGGTTCACGGAGAAATTCACCTTCCAGGACTTCTGCCTTCAGGCTGCCAAGGAGCTGTGTGCAATAAGCGGACTGGGATAGAAAAAATCTCAAATCTCAGTCTCAGTTAGGAAAAAAGTCACAATCCAACCCTTTACCCGCTTTTAAAGCGTTTATAACTTATTGATAATTAATTAGTTATATATACAATATAAAGGAATGGATAGCACATTTAAAACAACTGAGAGACTGAGACTGAGATTTTTGACCAGCCAACGACAAGTAATATTTTAATTTAATTCTCTAGAAAGCAATGAGTTACAACATTTTCAGCAGCACCGCTCCGGCGATGCCCAAACCCAGCAAAGGCACGGAATTCGTGAAATTAGCCATCTCGCAGGCATCAAAAGACATGCGAGAAGTGCTCATTCCGATGGCAATTCCGGCTTTGGCAGCCCATCTCACGGACGTAAGATTCATGTATTCCGACAACAAATTCTATGAAATGTGCGGCCAGATGGGACATTTGATAGGCCCTTCGGGTATCGGAAAGGCACAATTAGGTCATCTTGTAGAGGCCATCATGCGCACTTTTCGCAAACATGATGAGACTGAGTTCAAGAAACTGGTGGATTGGCAGCGACAGATGAAGACCAAGGGTGCCAACAAGGAAAAACCCGAGCGCCCTGACGTGAGTTTCTGGTTTCCGCCTGCCGACGTAACCAACCCAGCCTTCATACAGAATGCCATGGCATGCGAGAAGCTGGGCGAGAGAACGCAATACCTCAACCTGCCCGAGGTGGAGATGGCGGATAGAATCTGCGGTGGCCACAAGCAGGTGAGCCAGATGGTGAGAAACATCTACGACTGCCAGAGAGCAGGTGCCTTGCGCGCCACGGCTGATGGCGTAACGGGTAATCCCGTGCTCCGTGTGAATCTTACCTTCACTTCTACCCCAGAAGCAGCCCGCCTGTTCTACAAGAAAGACATCACCAATGGTTTCTTCGGGCGCATCCCCTTTGCCTACAAGGCTCGTGGCGAGCGTAGCGGCAGGATTCCACGACAGGGTTCGTATGACGAGGAATTCCTGAAGAATCTAGACAGCTATCTGCTGCGCCTGGACAACTGCAAGGGTACCTTTGTGGTGAAACAGCTCAACAAGGTGGCCGACCAGCTGGCAGAAGAAATGGCCAGGCTTGCCGACCTTGCTGATGATGATACTCTTTGGGAACTATCCCACCGCAGCATCTTTTCGGCATGGAAGAAGGGGGCTGTGCTCTGGATTCTGAACGACCAGACGTGGACGCGCTCCATCGGCGAGTTCGTAGTATGGTTTTGCTATTACGACCTGTGGTCGAAGGTGAAGGTGTTTGGCGACATGTTCAAGGGATATGATGCCCACGAAGAAGAGGTGCAGAGAAGTGGTCCTAAGAACATGCTCGACAGTCTTGAACATTCTTTCAACGAGCAGCAGCTGGAAGCACTTCGCCTGAGCCTTGGAAAGAGCAAGGAAGGCACCAAGCATCAAATCGACGTATGGAAGAACCGCAAGTTCATCACCTACAGCAGCCAGACAGGGCTTTACACGAAGACGCAGGAGTATCTTACGGGGTCGCCGGGAGCTAAGGTGAAGAGTGAGATGAAATGATGATTTGAACATAAATGAATTTAGATTTAGTTTTTATGGAGAAATATGAGATTCAAAAGTTGCGCGACCTTCCGATAGAGAAGGTCGCGGAAAAAATGGGGATGAAGGTGAAGCATCACAAAGCGCTCTGCCCCTTTCACGACGACCACCACGCCAGCCTCTCGTTCAACACGAGGAGGAACAGCTGCCGCTGCTATGTGTGCATGGGGGATTCCGTGGGCACCATCGACCTGGTGATGAAATACCTGGGGAAGGATTTCCTCTCGGCCTGCCGATGGCTTGCGGAGGTGAATGGGGTTTATCTGGAAGATGGAAGGAAGGATTCGCTCTCGAAGGAGGCTTCCTCCTTGGACGCATCTCCGGATGCCTCCCTATCCTCCTCTTTCGATGCCGGGAAGTATGCGAGATTCTTCGAACATCCCTGGCTGAACGAGGCGGCTAGGAGATTCCTTTTCGAGGAGAGAAGGATTGATGAGAGAGTGGCGAGATGGTGCAGATTGACTTCGTGGACGGATAGAAAGGGCGTGAACTGGCTGCAGATTCCCTACTTCGACATGGAGGGGAAGCTGATTGGGATTCAAAACCGAAATCTGGATTATAAGAAGAATCAAGAGAAGATTGTGGATTCAAAGGGTTCTTCAAGTTCGGAGGATTCGAAGGATGCTGAGTATTCAAAGGCTGCTCCCCGCTTCCGCTTCCCTTATGGTGCCCGATGCAGCATCTATAATCTTCCTGTGGTGAAGATGCTGAAGCCGGGCGAGAGGCTTTTCATTACGGAGGGAAGCAGCGACTGCTGGGCGATGCTCTCTGCCGGGCACAAGGCGATAGCCATTCCTTCTGCTACGCTGCTGAAGCCGGAAGATAAGAAATGGCTGGCGGAAATAGGAGAAAAGCTCCACACGGAGTGGCACATGTTTCCCGACAGGGATACGCCGGGCGAAAGCCTATTTCTGCAGCTCAAGGAGATTCTGCCCCAGCTGGTGCACCACCAGTTGCCACCGGAGTGCAAGGACTTCAGCGAGTATTATCTGAAAGAGAAAAAATAGAGTTTAGTAATATTTAATGCAAATTGAAGGATTATGATGATAGAAGATTTCAAGATTCGTACGTACACCAAGAAGGAACTTGCCTTGATGTACTTTCCCGAGAGTTACCCTCGCACAGCGGTCAACCATCTGATGGTCTGGATTCGCCGCTGCACCCCGCTATGGGAGGAGCTGCAGATGATGGGATACACAAAGACTAGCAAATCGTTTTCGCCCAAGCAGGTGAAGACCATCGTTGATTATCTGGGGGAACCGGGATAGGGTTGAGAGTTTAAAGTTAATAGTTTAGAGTTGATAGTTTGGAGTTATTAGCTTAAAATGTGCCGCCATCGCACGGCATCAGCCACCATCGCACAACTGATGGTGGCTGTTTTTGTATCTTTGCATCGTGATTCAGAAAGCGCTGGAAAATCACTTTCCTAGTTGGAGAAAAATATTTCTCCAGTTGGAAAAATGAAAAATGGCTTCTGGGGGAAAGACCGGATTGCTAGTATTAACAATTTAAAATCGTATTGCTTATGAAAGAGAACATGAAGGCATTCATCAAGTATCTCATCGTGGCCGTATGCTCTGCCATCGCCACCTTCCTCACCAGCTCGTGCACGGCGGGGCTCGTGATTGGGAAGAACCAGCGGCAGCAGCAGGAGAACAATATCTCGACAAGGGCCGACTCTTCGCACTTCGTGCCAACTATCACCATTAGATAGTTTAGAGTTAAAAGTTTATAGTTTATAGCTTACAAAGTATTAACAATTTAAAATTCAAGGTATTATGGCAATTAATCTGAAGGCAAAGGAAACCCTCATCCAGGTGGGTGAGTTGAAAGGTAAGTATCGTTTCGTGCTCAGTACCGAGCTTTACAGCAAGCTCCCGGAGAGCAAGGTGATCAAGGAGGCGGCTCTGAGAAGTGGCGTGAGCCGCGGCGTGATGCAGGCGTGCTGGGATGCTGCCGGCGAGGTAATCAAGGCGTGGTCAACCGAAGGTCACTCCGTAGCTATCCCAGGTCTGGGAACCATGCGATTCGGCGTGCGCGCCAAGAGTGTGGCTACCGTGGGTGAAGTGGCAGGCAGCCTCATCACCGCCCGCCGAGTAATCTTCACTCCGAACGTGGATATCAAGGATGAGCTGCAGAGAACTCCTATACAGATTACCTGCATCGACCGAAACGGCAAGGTGGTGAAGAACGTTACCTCGGGCGACAGCGGTGACGTGGAAGACCCAGACAAGGATCCAAACGGTGGCGGCACTAACCCAGGCGGCACCGGAAACGGCGATAACCCTGGCGGCGGTTCACAGCCTGGAAATACCGAGGGAGGTAATACCCAAGGCGGTAATACAGAGGGCGGCAAGACCGATACCGGCGATACCGGCTCTGAAGGCGGTGGAGATTTTGTAGATATGTAACCGTACATCTTAGGATTACAAATCTCATTTTCCCATTCCACTCTCTATTTTCTGTTAAGTCTTTATACGCAGAATCCCCAATCCCAAGGCTCCATCGCGAGCCCCGGATTGGGGATTTTTATCATTAATAAGGAAACAGCAGCGGCAGGACGAAGGTCATCACCACGCCGATGATGATCTGCAACGGCAAACCTACCTTTACGTAATCCATAAACGTGTAGCCACCCGCCTTCATCACCAGCGCATTAGGCGGAGTGGAGAACGGAGAGGCGAAGCACATACTGGCTCCCAGGGTTACCGCAAAGAGGAAGGAGTATGGACTCACCCCTACCTGCTGGGCTGCCACCAGGGCAATAGGCGCCATGAGAACCGCCGTGGCGGTATTGCTGATAAACATCGTCATCAACGAAGTAGTGAAGTAGATGCCCGCCAGCAGAGCCGTAGGTCCCATCGCTCCCAGGCTATCCACCAGCCCCTGAGATACCAATGCCGAAGCACCCGTCTTCTCCAGCGCCGTTGACATCGGCATCATAGCGGCTATCAGCACGATGCTCTCCCAGTTGATGGTCTTGTAGGCAGCCTCCACGTTGCGGAAACATCCGGCAAAGACGGTGAGCAGTCCGGCGATGATGACCGCCGTAACCGGAGCCACCGGGATGAAATCGAACACCATCATGGCTATCATCAGCAGCATGATGGCAGCAGCCACAGGCGCCTTGTAATCCAGCAGAACCTTGTCGGCAGCCTTCTCCGGCTGATCCAGCACCACCCAGTTGGAAGTATCGGCAGTAAGATGCGCCAGGTTGGTCCATTCGCCCTGCACCAGCAGCATATCGCCCACGTGCAGCTTGGTGGCTATCAGATTATCCGTGATGTATTCGTTGCCACCTCTGCCACCCTCAGAAGAAGAGGATGATGAGCCGCCTCGCTTCACACCCAGCACGTTGATGCCGAATCGCTTGCGCAGGTTGGCATCGCCAATGCGCAAACCGACAAAGTTGGAGGTAGGCATCACAACGATTTCCGTCAGTCCCAGGTCGTAGAAATCTATCTTCACGTCCTTCATCCTCCTCAGTCCGTAATCCTGGGCAAAGCGCTGCATCTTCTGCTCGTCACCTATTATATATAGTATGTCGTGCTCCTGGATGGTACTGCTGCTCTTCGCCATGTTCTGGTTTACGTCCTGCACCAGTCCGAGTCTCGATTTCTTCTCGTTTCTAATCTCAATGATACTCACTCCATATTTCTTCTGGATGCTGAGTTCCTTCAGGGTCTTTCCCACGATGTTCATCGGCTCGCCGTTTTCATCCTTGGCGGCAGCGACAGAACGCCTGCCCGGCACGATGTAGCGATGCAGATTGTCGAGCAGCCGGTATTCATCCACCAGGTCGTCGAGCGACTTGGCGTTTTTCTTTTTCTTGTTTCCCTGGCTTTTGCTGAGGAAGATTTTGCTCAGGGGCATGAGCACGATGATGCCGATGGCGATAACGATGATGCCCACGGGGAAGAAGCTGAAGAAGGCGAGCGGCTGATAGCCGGCTTCGGTGAGCACCTCGTCGATGACCAGGTTGGGCGGCGTACCGATGAGTGTGAGCATTCCGCCCAGGCTTCCGGCGAAAGCGAGGGGCATGAGGAAGCGTGACGACTGCATGCCCGACCCGGCTGCGATGCTCATGATGATGGGCATCATGAGGGCCACGGTTCCGGTGTTGCTGACGAAGGCTCCGATGAAGGATGTAACGAGCATTACGAGGAGGAAGGTGATGGTTTCGTTGCCTCGCGAGAGTGCCATGAGCTTATTGCCCGTGAGCTTGGCGAGGCCCGTCTGCATGATGGCTCCTCCCACCACGAAGAGTCCTATCATCATGATGACGATGGGCGATGAGAAGCCTGCCAGGGCTTCGGCAGGGGTAAGGATTCCGAGAACCAGCAGGGCTGCCAGGGCTGTGAGCGCCACGATGTCGGCCCTCACCCTGCCCCATATAAACATGGCAACCGTGATAACTAATATGATAAGGGTTATTGTCATGCTATATTTTTTAAGATTTATATATTACTATTTTTTATTTTTCCGAGCTTCTGGCTTTTCCCCTGAAGCTGTTGCCAGCCAGGGCTGATTCGCAGTTCTGGCAGAGTTTTTCTGAAGCCGTGTGATGCTTGAATCCTTCTATCAGCGCCTGCGCCCGGGGCGAAGCGAGAATTTCTTCGAGAGATTGATGCAGAAGATTGCCCAGCACCACATCGCCATCGTGGTCGAGGCAGCAGGGCACGAGGCTTCCATCGGATAGGACGCCTATCTGCTTGATGAGGGCCTTGCAGAAAAGCTGCTTCTTATCTTTTTTAGGAGATTCCTCACCTAATTCATCCTCCGATTCATTCTCCAATTCATCCTTCAGATTCTTTTCCGATTCCTCCCCAGCCGTAGGCCATTCGAATTTCCGGTCGAATTCCAGATAGAGATGGTCAGCGAGGCGGAATCCGTCGGGGCGTTTCTTCCAGGGTTTCGGCACGTATTGCTCTATGAGCCTCATCACCTCCTCGTTTTCCAGGTCTCTTCCGCCCTGGTTCCAGAGTCGGAGCACCATGCAGGTGCCCTTTTCGGCTGCCTGCATGGAGAAATTCATCACCTCCTGCATGTAGCTTGCCAGTTCGCCCCGGGCATTACTTTCGTGCGAATGCAGCGAGAGCTGGATTTTATGGGGCAGGGCATCGAGCAGCGGCAGGCATCGATGGAGCAGGGTTCCATTGGATGTGAGCACCGTCTTGAACCCCTTTTCGTTTGCCATCCTCACGAACTGCGGCAGCAGCGGATGGAGCAGCGGCTCGCCCATCAGGTGGAAATAGAGGAAGCACACCTTGCCCCTCACCTTATCCGTGATGAGATTGAACTCCTCTGCACTCAACTGCCTCTTCTTGCGATGATGCTTGGGGCAGAAATCGCAATTCAGATTGCAGGTATTGGTTATTTCGATGTAACAGCGGTCTATCATATTTTCTATTTTATCATTAACTCTAAATCTTCTTACCTGCAAAGATACGGCAAAAAATAGAAAAACGAGAAAATATTCAAGAAAAAAAACATCTTCCTACATTTTGTCACAAAATCAATCCCCTTTTCCTTCAAATTATTGCCATTTTTACCATTCTCATGCTCGTATTTCCGAATTCAATGCTCATATTTCCGATTCAAACGCTCATATTTCCGATTCCAATGCTAATATTTCTAAATTTAATGAAGAATTTCATCAAAAACTACACTTTATCCATCAGTTTTCATTATCTTTGCAATCAGAAAAGCGACATTCGGCTATCCAAGGAAGGCAAACTTCCTGCTTATCCGATGGCACGATTCAATCAATCAATCAATTCAAAAAAAGTTTAGAAAACTTAAATAACTGTTTAATAACTGTTAGTAATGGAACAAAACAATGTAAAGCCAGCTGAAGGTAAGCTGGGTATCATGGTCGTAGGTTGTGGAGCCGTAGCTACCACATTCATGACAGGTGTTTTCATGGCTCGCAAGGGACTTGCAAAGCCAGTAGGTTCAATGACTCAATACGATAAGATTCGCGTGGGCAAGGGGGCAGACAAGAAGTATCTGCACTACAAGGACATCGTGCCTATCGCCGACCTCAACGATATTGTCTTCGGCACTTGGGATGTTTATCCTCAGAATGCTTACCAGGCTGCCATGTATGCCGAGGTTCTGAAGGAGAAGGACATCAACCCTGTGCGCGAGGAACTGGAGAAGGTGGTGCCTATGAAGGCTGCCTTCGACAAGAACTACGCCAAGCGCCTGGATGGCGACAACGTGAAGGACTGCAAGACCCGCTGGGAGATGGTAGAGGCGCTGCGCCAGGACATCCGCGACTTCAAGGAGAAAAACGGCTGCGCACGCATCGTTGTAATCTGGGCTGCATCTACTGAAATCTACGTACCTGTGGACATGGAAATCCACGGCACCCTGGCTGCTCTCGAGGCTGCGATGAAGGCTGACGACCGCCAGCACATCGCTCCATCCATGTGCTACGCCTACGCTGCCCTTACCGAGGGTGCTCCTTTCATCATGGGTGCGCCTAACACCACAGTTGATATTCCAGCCATGTGGGAACTCGCAGAGAAGACCAAGATGCCTATCGCAGGCAAGGACTTCAAGACGGGTCAGACTCTGGTGAAGAGCGGTTTCGCTCCTATCATCGGCACCCGCTGCCTGGGCTTGAACGGATGGTTCTCAACCAACATTCTGGGCAACCGCGACGGTCTTGTTCTCGATGAGCCAGCCAACTTCCACACCAAGGAGGTGAGCAAGCTCTCTACCTTGGAGACTATCCTGAAGCCAGAGGATCAGCCAGACCTCTATGGCCACGGCAACGATGAGGACACCCAGTATTACCACAAGGTTCGCATCAACTACTATCCACCACGCAACGATAACAAGGAGGGTTGGGACAACATCGACATCTTCGGATGGATGGGTTATCCTATGCAGATCAAGATCAACTTCCTCTGCCGCGACTCAATCCTTGCTGCTCCATTGCTGCTCGACCTCACTCTGCTGAGCGACCTTGCAGCCCGTGCCGGCCGTTACGGCACCCAGCGCTTCCTGAGCTTCTTCCTCAAGGCGCCAATGCACGACTACACCAAGGGCGAGGAGGCTGTGAACAACCTCTACCAGCAGTACACAATGCTGAAGAACGCCATCCGCGAGATGGGCGGTTACGAGGCTGATGAGGAAATCGACTAATTTTTTTATTAGTAATACTCCCCCTTTTTCCCGATAGAGACAGATTCCTGTTCTTTATCGGGATTTTTTTTGCCCTTTCTTTTTTTAAAAGGAAATAAAAAAGAATGGAAAAATCTTGCATAATAAAGATTATTATACTAACTTTGCAAACAAAACAATAAATAGTAGATTTTTAAATCATGACAAAGAAAGGTAAACATACGGTATTATTCATTTGCCTGGGCAACATCTGCCGTTCGCCTGCCGGCGAGGGCATCATGAAGAGCCTGGTGGAGAAGGCTGGACTGCAGGATGAGTTTGAAATTGATTCTGCGGGAATAGGCAACTGGCACGTGGGTCAGCTGCCAGATAGCCGCATGAGAAAATGCGGAGCTGAGCATGGCTACAACTTCAACAGTCACGCCCGCCAATTCCAGAAATCAGACTTCAAGAAATATGAAACCATCGTGGTGATGGACAACGAAAACTATCGCGCCATCACCTCTATGGCTTCCAGCCAGGCGGATAAGGATAAGGTGGTTCGCATGGCCGATTTCCTGACGAATCATCGTGAATACACCAGCGTGCCCGACCCGTATTACGGCGACTACAGCGACTTTGAGCTGGTTATCACGCTGCTCGAAAATGCCTGCCAGGAGTTGCTGAACAGCATTATGAATCAATAGGAAATACAGAATGAGGGTGTGTCATAAACCACATCCCATACGCCCTGAAAGGGCAGAAGCTCCTAGCCCAGGGCAGCGCCCTGGGTTTTAGAATAAATACAACAAAGTCGCCCTGAAAGGGCAAAAGCCTTCTATTTCAAAGCTTTTGCCCTTTCAGGGCGACTTTGTTTTTTGTCAACATTACCCAGGGCGCTGCCCTGGGCTAAGAGCTTCTGCCCTTTCAGGGCGTTCTCGGCTGCCATTATTTAGACTTGTGACACATCCTCATTCTTTTATCAGTAAGCATTAAAAGCGGAAACTTACATCCACACCACATTGGAATGGGTTGCCACGCTGGGCAAAGTATTCACGCTTGCCCGTAGCCGCATTATCCACGGCAAAGGTGTTGTAATTGGTGTCCGTAAGGTTCTTGCCCCACAGATTCAACTGCACCTTGCCCAAATCGAAGGCCACGTGCGCACCCAACACGGCATAAATATCCTGACCATAACTGTTGGCATTATCCCAATAAATCTTGCCCTGCATGTTGACGTTGGCACCCAGAACCATGCTGCGCAAGAGACTGGAATCAAACTGCAGGCGATAATCTGCCATCGCCGAGAGAGTGTGCTCCGGCACGTAAGGCACCTTCTTATCCTGGTAGCTCACGGCCTTATCTCCTTCGCCATCCGTGTATTCATCAAACTCGGCTCGGGTGTAACCATAATTCAGCATCCAGTCGAGATTGCCGTTGGCAAGCTGTCCGCGCAGGGCAGCCTCGATGCCGCAGCTGTGGCTCTTTCCGGCATTCACCATCATTCTTCCGAAACCGTAGTTGCCAGCCATCACGGAGAGCTGCTGGTTCTTCACCTTCATGTAGAAGGCACCCAGGTCGAAATGGAGCGCATGGTCGAAGAGATTGAGATGGGCACCCACCTCGTAGTTCCAGGAAACTTCGGGCTTGTACGAAATCGTCTGGTTCACCTTTTCGTAATCTTCCGGCGTATGAGGCACGTCGTAATCGCCACGCATCGCCTGCTGGCGGTGGGCATTCAGCTCCGTCTGAAGAATGTCGCTGAACATCTGAATATTGTATCCTCCGGCACGGTAGCCCTTGCTCACGGTGGCGTAGAGATTGCTCTGCTGGTCATCGAGCTGGTAGGTGATTCCTATCTTTGGCAAGAGCTGACTGTAATCATCTTTCGCCTTTCCATCCAGGGCACTCTTCAGGGTAAAGGTGGCCTTCTGCCCCATCATGTTTGCCGTCATTGCCATGAAGGCAGCCGACTGATAATGGATGCTGGTATGCATCAGGTCGTAGCGGATGCCGAGCGTAGCCACCAGTCGGGAAGTGAGGTTAAAATTGCTCTCGTGATAGAAGCCCAGGTTGGTTTGCGGCGTATGGTAAACGCCTGGAGCACCCATGCTCACCGCCATACTGATGCCGCCCGCCTTCTCTATCGCAGCCGCAGCCGCCGCATTGGCCGCAGCCTCGGGCATTCCCTTATCCATCATCGTCTTCACCATCAAAGCATGGATGGCGGAATACATCTGCTGCTGAATGCCGTTGCCTATCGGCGTGGTCATCGCCTCATCGAAGAACACGGGACCATTGGTCTTCAGCCATTGACGGGAGAAGAAGCCGCCCACGGCCCAATTCCAGAAGCCGCCCACGGCACGATTGCTCTTGAAGGAGAGTTCCTGGGTAAAGGAGTTCTGAAGCTGCTCCTGCAGGATGCGCATGTAGGGTGCAGAGAGATAATCCTGATCCATGAGCATGCGGTCTTTCAGATACTGGTAGCTGGAAACGGAGGAGAAGTCGAAGCCTCTGCCCGAATAGCCCAGTTTGAAGCCCGAGATGAGATTGTTTCTTCTATAGGTGCCGGGGAAGGTGGAGGCAGGAAGATCTGCCTTTCCGGTTTCCAGGTTCAGCTTGCCATAAGGAAATCCATTCTGGTCTACGTATTGGTAATTGGCAAGCACATCCATCTTCCAGCCCGAATTGAAGCGAGCCTTGAGCTGCAGTTTGCCGCCAGCCTCATCGTATTGGTCGGAACGTTCGCCCGTAAAGGTATTTCTGAAAAAACCTTTTTCTCCCTCGTAGAAGCCGGCAAGAGAAAGGGCGAGATGATTATTGAACTTATGATAATGGGCCGCTTCTACATTGCGATAATACTTGCTTCCGTAGCTGAGCTTTACCTCAGAGCCTTGATAATCAAAGGGATTGTGGGAATACATTTTTACCAATCCGCCCTCCGTATTCTGACCGTAGAGGGTTCCCTGAGGACCGCGGAGCACATCCACCCTACTCAACTGGTAGTTGTGGAGATTGAAAGCCGACTTGCTCATCACGGGGATTCCGTCGAGATAGAGTCCGATGGCAGGACTGTTAACGCGGCTTCCGATGCCTCTTACGTAAACTGAAGAAGAGAGTCGGCTGCCGTAATTCGGCATCACGAAATTAGGAACAAAAAGTGAAAGGTCTCTCAAATCAGAGGCTCCCATTTTCTTCATCAGCGAGCTGCTCATAGAAGTGCTGCTGAGTGCCTGCTGGCGGAGTCGCATCACCTCCTTAGGTTGTGAAACGACCACCACTTCGTCAATATCAAATACCTTACTGCTATCCGACAGGGAAGTATTTTCGGCATGGGCAGCAGTTGGGGCTGCATCGGTCTTAGCAGCCGCAGTTGCAGCATCAGCCGATACGGGCAAGACGATGCCGCAACCCGCCATCGCCATCATTACGATTCGATTCATTGTATCTTGTTTTTTATTATTTTTCCGTTATCTTTTCCGTTATCATTCTGAAATCGGGTGCAAAGGTAATAAGAAAAAAAGAAATGGGGAATCCCCATTAATTAGGAAATCCCCATTTTTCGAAATTCAAGAAGAAAAAGCTTCACCGTAATCTCATTTAACTACAGTAATCTCACCTTATATTACACCGTAATCTCTCCCGAACCATAGCAGCGATGATGGTTCTCATCATACACTACGCAAAACTGACCGGGAGCCACGCCGTGAATCGCCTCCTCTGAATGAATCATCCATCTGCCATCTTCGAGCTTTTCGATAGTAGCAGGATGATACTCCGGCGTATGGCGAATCTTGAACGTTACCTTCTGCATCGATACCTCGCGGGTGAGAAAATGGAAATCCTGAAGGGGGAAATCCTGCTTGTAAGCCGACTGAGGGTCGTAGCCATGACTCACATACAGAATGTTGTTCTCCACATCCTTCTTAATCACGAACCAAGGACCGCCGCCGAAGCCCAGACCCTTGCGCTGACCGATGGTGTGGAACCACAAACCCTTGTGGCCGCCGATGCGCTTGCCCGTCTCCATTTCAATCACATCGCCCGGATTCTCGCCCAGGTATCGGCGGATGTAATCGTTATAGTTAATCTGCCCCAGGAAGCAAATTCCTTGACTATCCTTGCGCTTGGCATTAATCAAATGCTCCTCTTCGGCTATCTCACGAATTTCATTTTTGATGTGATGACCGATAGGGAAAATCGCTTTTCGTAATTGCCAACTCTCTATCTGAGCCAGAAAATCGGTCTGATCCTTTACGGGGTCAGGACTCGTAACGAGCCATTTATCGCCGTTTTCATCCGTTTCGGTCTGCGCATAATGACCTGTGGCGATGAGGTCGTAGTTGTGGCCCATCTTCTCATCAAAGGCACCAAACTTGATGAGCCTGTTGCACATCACATCAGGGTTCGGGGTGAATCCCGCCTTCACCTTATCCATGGTGTAGCGAGTCACCTCGTTCCAGTATTCCTGGTGACAGTCAATCACTTGCAGCTTGCAGCCATACTTGCGTGCCACGGCTGTAGCCATCTCCAGGTCTTCCTCAGAAGAACAGTCCCATTCCTCCTTCTCTTCCGGTCCAATCTTGATGTAGAAGCAGTCAGGATGCAAGCCCAGACGGGCAAATTCCCACACCACCACCGAACTATCTACGCCGCCCGAAAGCAGCACGGCAATTCTCTTGTCCTTCACCTCGGCAAGAAACTGCTCGTCTCTGGTCTCCAATTCCTTTTCTCTTGGAGTATCTGTTATCATCTTATCCATTTATTATTCGATATTTACTATTCTATTTTCTATTCAATTTTCCAATAACTAAATCTGAAGGCAAAGTTACAATAAATTCCGCAAAATAGCACCTACTTTCTCATAAAAATCTATTATTTTCCCGAAAACTTTTCCTTTCCCCAGCAAATTCCCCATTCATCCGCTTTATTTTCTATCGAAAATACTTATAGCAGAAATCGACTTATTCCAACACCAATCCTTTTTTGCTTTCGATTTTATCCATACCTTTGCAATCGAAAATCAGAGATATGCGAGTATAGTAAAATACTACAACAAGCATAGAAGATGGCGAAAGTAGTTATGGTAGAAACCAATAACATATAAAAGAAGAAATAAAAATAAGAAATCAATAACATATAATATAAGAATATGGATATCTTAAAAAATCTGTTTTATGGCTTCCCTGACCTATGGGGAGGCGGAGTAGCCCACTCCGTGCTGATCCTGGCGTTGGTCATCACCCTGGGTTTGAGTTTAGGAAAATTGAGAGTAAAGGGAGTTTCTCTCGGATTGGCTTGGATTCTTTTCATCGGCCTCATCTTCGGTCACTTCTCTCTCAATCTCGATGAGCATCTGCTCCACTTCCTCAAGGAGTTTGGACTGATTCTCTTCGTCTATTCCATCGGTCTGGAGGTAGGACCAGGTTTCTTCGCTTCGTTCAAGAACGGCGGCAAGAGCCTCAACCTGCTCAGCATCATCGTGGTAGCGTTGAGTATCGTCACCACCCTCGCCATCTTCTCGTTCTCGGGAACATCCATCACTTCTATGGCTGGTATTCTCTCGGGTGCCGTTACCAACACCCCTGGACTCGGTGCTGCCCAGCAGGCATTCAGCGACCTGCGCCACATCGATGCCCCTTCTATCGCAGCCGGCTACGCCATCGCCTACCCTATGGGTGTGCTCGGCGTTATCCTCTCCTTTATTATATTAAGGTATGCGCTGCGCATCAACAAGAGCGAAGAGGAAGCTGAAGCCAAGCGCGGTATGGGACACCTGGAGGCGATGACCCTGAACACCTTCTCCGTGCAGGTGACCAACCAGATGGTATTCGGCGACACCATTAAGCAGATGAGAGAAATCTTGAAGCGCGACTTCATGGTTTCTAAGATTATCCGCAAAGATAGCGACAAGCACGATGAGGTGGTAAACGGACAGACCCGAATCAACGAGGGCGACATCCTGCAGATTGTAGCCAACCCTACCGTAGAAGAGCCAGTCATCGCCCTGCTCGGCGAGAAGGTGCAGGTGAGCGAGGAGAAATTCGGCGAGGATTTGATTACCCGCCGCATCCGCATCACCAAGCCAGGCATCAACGGAAAGAGCATCAGTCAGCTTCAGATCCGTTCAAGCCTCGGCGCCAACATTACCCGAGTAAACCGCAACGGTGTGGATCTGATTGCTACTCCACAGCTGAAGCTGCAGTTGGGCGACCGTGTTACCGTGGTAGGAACAGAGCTCGCCATCGCCCATACCGAGAAGGTGTTGGGTAACCAGATGAAGCGCCTCAACTATCCTAATCTGATTCCTATCTTCCTGGGTATCATGCTGGGTTGCATCGTGGCAAACATCCCATTCTTCATTCCAGGCATCAACGAGAACCTGCGTCTCGGTTTGACCGGCGGTCCTCTGGTAGTAGCCATCCTGATAGGTTATTTCGGTCCGAAGTACAACCTCGTGACCTACAACACCATCTCAGCCAACCTGATGCTCCGTGAAATCGGTATCTGCATCTTCCTGGCTTGCGTGGGACTGGGCACCGGCGAACAGTTTATCCAGACCGTGGCTTCAGAAAGCGGAATGACCTGGATTCTCTACGGCGTTGCCATCACCATGATTCCAATCATCATAGGCGGCATCATCGGAAGATACGTGTTCCACATCAACTATTACACATTGCTCGGAGTATTGGCAGGCGCCAACACCAACCCATCTGCCCTGGCTTACGTGCGTGAGCAGACTTCGGCAGATGCACCATCTGTGGGCTATGCGAATGTTTATCCATTTGCCATGTTCCTCAGAATCGTAACTATTCAGATTATCATTTTCGTATTCGGATAAATAAAATATATGGAAGAAAAAAACATGAAGACCTGCGACTGCGCAGAAAAAGGTATTGACAACTGCAACTGCAAGGAAATAGCAGAAACAGAACTGAGAAGAAAACTCGACTTGTTGTTACGCACCGGCAGCATCCTTATGGAGAGTGCTGCCGACACATCGCGCATCATGCGAACGATGAAGCGTGCAGCAGCTTTCCTCGGACTCGACGAACGCTACATGCACCTCTACATCAACTGGAATGTGCTGATGGTGAACTATAGCGACGAGGAGCATTCCTTCTCCAAATTCCAGCGCTGCGAGAAGCACGGCATCAACCTTACCTCCATTTCGCAGGTAAGTAAGCTCACCTGGACAGCCATCAAGGAAAACTATTCGCTCGAACAGTATGAGCAGGCCCTGAACGACATCAAGGCTACCCCACGCAGCTTCACCCCATGGCAGGTGGCAATAGGCGGCGGATTTGCCTGCGGCGGATTCTGCATCCAGTTCGGCTGCGACTGGCCAGCATTCTTCTTCTGTTCCCTGGCAGCCATCCTGGGCTTCCGCCTGAGAATGTTCCTGCCTACCAAGGGCTGCAACAACTATGTAGCCATCGGTATTTCGGCATTCGTGGCAACGCTGATTGCGTGGCTCACCTCCTTCCTTTCGCTCAATCCAGCCATCGCATCCGCCCTTCCGGGCTTCATGCATTCGGCTACCCCTTGGCACCCATTGATGGCGTGCGCCCTCTTCATCGTGCCGGGAGTTCCATTAATCAACTTCGTGAGCGACATGCTCGACGGCTACATCGAGGTGGGAATGGTTCGCGCCCTGAACACCCTGCTGATGATCTTTGCCATGGCATTCGGCATTGCCTTTGCCATCCAGGTTTGCCACATCGACAACTTCGTGAAGGATCTTACGATGACTCCTCACCACGAATACTGGGAGTTCGCCATCGCGGCAGCCGTATCAGCCATGGGCTTCTCTACCATCTTCAGCATTCCAAGACGTCTGTTGCCAGCTGTGGCTGTGGGCGGCATCATCGCCGTTTGCTTCCGCAACTTCGTCAACCTGGGTCCATCCAACGGCAACATCGGTCTCGACATGGGCTTGAGCATCGGTTCGCTTGCCGGTTCTGCGCTCATCAGCGTCATCGTAATCAAGGCACGCCACTGGTTCCACACCCCTCACCAATGCATCACCATTCCTAGTGTCATCCCAATGGTACCTGGAGTCTTGATGTATCGTGCCCTGTTTGCCTTCATCGACATGCACGGCGTGGTAGGCGAGGTAACCGTGGGAATGAACAACCTGATCAAGGCTTCGCTCGCCATCATCTGCATCGCCCTGGGTGTTGCCATTCCTAATGTATTCTTCCGTCGCTTCATCGCCGACAACCGCAAGCGCAAGCTCCTCAACATGCTGGTGGAGAGAAAGAAGAAGAATGGCGAATTCGTGGATTTGCACGAAGTGGAAATCAAGTAAGATAGTTTTTCATCTTCCACATCGAAACATACGGATTACAAGATTTATCTGATTATTTTGCCCGAAAGCAGGGCTAATTAAAATAAAAGTTTTATCTTTGCACGCGTAATTATAAGACTAGTGAAAAAAGGAAAATGGAAATACGACAACTCAAATATTTTCTGAAGGTAGCCGAGACGCTCAATTTCTCGGAGGCATCGCGCAAGCTCTACATCACGCAGAGTACCCTCTCGCAGCAGATTTCGCATCTGGAACAGGAAATAGGCTTGCCGCTCTTCGAACGTAACTCGCACGAGGTTTATCTCACCGAGGCAGGAAAGGAGCTTCTTCCCTATGCCCAGAATGCCGTAAACTGCACCATGGCTTGCGTTGACCACATGAACGACCTGAAGGAGATGCTCACCGGCGAACTGAACATCGGCGTCACCTACTCCTTCAGCAACATCATGGCAGAAACGCTCATCGCCTTCCTCCATGCTTATCCTCACGTGAAGCTGAACATCCAGTACCGTTCGATGCAGGAACTGATGGATGGTTTGAAAAAGCGTGAACTCGACCTTGTGCTTGCCTTCAAGCCAATCAAGACAGACAAGGCGATTGACAGCCGTGCCATCTTCAGCAACCGTCTGGCGGCAATCGTGAACGAGAACCATCCCCTGGCACGACTTTCATCCATCAAACTCTCAGAGCTGGAACGCTACGACCTCATCCTTCCATGCAAGGGTCTGCAGGCTCGCAACGCCTTCGATTACCTGATAGAGGGCAAGGATCTCGACTTCAAAATCATGGTAGAGGTGAATAATGTGAACATCATCTTCGACCTCTTGCATCGCAGCAACCTGGTAACGGTGCTTTCTGAATCCACCACCATCCTGGAGAAAGGCATGAGAGCGATTCCGATAGATGCTGCCGACAACGAGATGGATGGCTGCATCCACATCCTGAAGGATGCGTACATGAAGAACTCGGCGCAGGAGTTCATCCGCATGCTGAGCCAGAGCACCAGCATCCTCGCCAACTTTGCGCTGAAGGATATTCTGAGATAATTGAAGTTTCGCAAGTTTGCTCCACACGCCCTGAAAGGGCAGAAGCACCTAGCCCAGGGCATCGCCCTGGGTAAACAAGGAATCAGCAATGCGCCCTGTAAGGGCAAAAGCATCATTCATTGTCTGAATCCTTAACCAAATAAAGAAGAATAAAGGGTAAGATTATAATTCAATCTTGCAAGGCTGTCTCCGATTTCATTGCGGAGGCAGCCTTGATTCGTTTTATTGCCAACCAATCTCCCATTCCGCCCTGCCCCCCGACTTTTAACATTTCGATTTTGCCGACGCCTTAAGAGCGTGGGTAGCGGAACGCATAAGGTTGGGATAGGAAAGCGTTAAAAAACGCTTCGAAAATAAAAATAATCGCATCAGAATTTGTTGATTTGAAATTAAATCCATATCTTTGCCATTAATTTTACTAACAAAAAACTGTGAACTATGAGAAAAAAGAAAATGATCAGATTGCTTTTAGCTTGCGGTCTGTTGATG
>ERZ1026866.400-NODE-400-length-26191-cov-36.697505_pt1 | contig 26191 bp, 26 predicted proteins | sample MGYA00380163_ERZ1026866 | MGnify/ENA primary metagenome ERZ1026866 (study PRJEB33269, sample SAMEA4719799) | human gut metagenome | biome: human-associated habitat; feature: organic feature; material: feces | place: Cameroon | collected 2013-10 ...
AAATATAGAAAACATTGAAGACTTAGAAAAAATAGAAGACAGCATTGATGATGAAACTATTAAAATAGATAATATTGATGAAGATTTAGAAGAAGAGGTTGATGATAATTCAATACCAAATATAGATAATTTAGATAATAATATAAATACCGTATCTGAAGAAGATAAGGAATTAGATTATGTACCTACATTAGATAATGTATTAGATGAAAACGATGAAGATAAAAATATTTTAAGAGGTATAGATGATATTATTTCTGATAATGAGGAGGATATTTTGATAAGTCATGGCTCTATGATTGATAATGAAATTAGCAAAAAAGAAGATGATTATTTCTCTTCTCTAGATTCATTTAATCTTGCTCTTAATAAAGATTTTCTATTTGATGATGATAAAAACGAATTTGATAAATCACATAACTATGATAGCAATGAAGTAATAAAAAAAGCAAGTGAAGATGATGTGTTTGATACAGAAGATTTAATAGACAGCGAATTATATGACCCTGAAGAAAAAAGACCGCCTATACCTGAAGATTATAAAGATGCAGAAGAAAAAGTAAAAGATAATATGACTTCAAATTGGAAAAATATTCTTAAAGCAATTAAAGGTGAGAAGTTTGTAAACAAAAGTTTAGATGAAATGCTAGAGTGGATAAAAGAAAAATCAGGACTTAATGTATTACATTCTGCAATGCTTACTAAAGATGAAAATGGAATATACAAAATATCAGATTCTAAAAACCTTACAGAAGATACTAAAAACAAATTAGAAATAGATGAAAATGAAGCTTTATTTAAAAAGATTTTATCATCTAGAAAAACATTATATGTGTCAGATCCTTTCTCTTCATTATCATTAAAAATTAAATTTGATGAAAAAGATAGAGAAAATATTTCTCATATGATATTTATACCTATACAAGATGAAGAAGCTCAATTAAAATCTTTCTTTATAGGGCTTTCTTCAAATTGATATTAATATATATATCAAAAATAAATAATAGAGGTAAAAATGGAATATTTGATAGTAGTAGCTGCTTTTATATTAATAGGAATAGTGATAAGCTTAATTTTTTATAATGTTTTGCATATAAAAGTATTCGGAGGCTGGGTTATGATGTTTATAATAGCTACTATTGGAGCTTTGCTTGGTTCATATTATTTGCCAAGATTAACTGAAATAGTAAGCTATATTAATATTAACCTATCGTCTGCTATTTTAGGTGCTATTATTTTGGTTATACTTCTAAGAATATTTACACCTAAATCATTAAAATAGTAAGGCAAAAAATAATGTTTATTAAAAGCAATACAACAGATATTGTAAAGCCTTCTATCAAAGATGAAAAAGCTATAGAAAATATTAAAAAAGCAGCTCAAATAGCACAAGAAGCTATAGACTTAGCTTTTGAATATTCTCTATCAGGAACAAGAGCTTCAAAAATAGATAAAGACGTTGAGAAGTTTATAAAATCTAAAGGGGCATACCCTGCCAATTTAGAAGTGCCTGAATATGGTTTTTCTACAAGCATATCAATAGGAAATGAAATAGCACATGGCAGACCAACAAATAAAAAAATATTAGTGCAAGGCGATATTATATGCATTGATATAGGAGTTAAATATAACGGCTACTATGCTGACTGTGCTAGAACTATGGTTGTTAAAGGCAATCAATTAAGTTCAACAAACAAAAAAGCATATAAATTAATTAAAGCTTGTAAAGAATCTTTAGAACATGCTATATATAAATTAAGACCAAATATACTTTTAAGCACCTATGGAAGAGAAGTTGAAAAAAAAGTAAATGAATATGGATACAGCATAATAAAATCTCTTACAGGTCATGGTGTTGGATATGAGTATCATGAAGCTCCTTATATATATAATTTTTATCACCCAAATAATGATGTAAAACTAGAAGAGAATATGGTTTTGGCATTAGAATTAATGATAACTGAAGGCTCTGATAAATATATAATAGAAAATGATGGCTGGACTATATCTACAGCCGACTACTCTTTTGCCGCTCATTTTGAACATACTGTTTTAATTAAAAAAAATGGTGTTGAGATATTAGGAATAGATTAATTTATAATAATTCTGCTCTAAAACTTTTTATACATAAATAATTATATTTTATTATATGATTTTTATTTTATTCAATTTTTTCTCGTAGCAAAAAGTTGCAAAAAGTACAAATACTTTAGCTTTATATATTATAAATATTTATAAAATAAATAATACAAATATTTTAGCCAAAAATGCGGTTCTTTTGCTTCTTTTATATATACTTAAATAATAATATAAGAACTTTCTTTTGCAAAAGCTAATTGCAAATCTATATTTTCTTTTCTTAAAAAAGCTAAAAGTTTATTGTAAATCAATTTTATTTGTGCATCAGTTCTATCTTGATTATGATGGTGAATAATAACATAAGGTACATCAGCATCAAGACCCACCTGTATAGCATCATTTAAAGTGGAATGCCCCCAGCCAACATGCCCATTAATATATTCGCTTTTTGTATACTCCCCTTCTATAATTAAAACATTAGCCCCTCTCACATAATCTATTAGCCTAGCATGAAGCAAATTAGCATTGTTATTATAATGGTCTAATGATGGGTGCTGTATATGGAGACGTTTTTTATAAGGTTCATGGTCTGTCAAATATACTAAAGTTTTATCATTAGAAGTGATTTTATATGACAAAGTATAGCAAGGGTGATTAACCCATAATGCTTCTACTGTCATATTTCCATAATTTATTTTTTTACCTTCATAGAAAGGTTCAAATTTAATAGAAGCACCAAACTGCTCAAGATTGATAGGAAAATAATCTTTAGCTAATATATTATTAATTGTTTCATACATTTCCTCATGATTATCTTTAGGGCCGTATATTGTAAAGCTATATTTATTAGAATAAAATGGTGCGAAAAAAGGTATTCCTATAATATGGTCCCAATGGAAATGTGTTAATAAAATAATACTTTCTTTTTTTTCACTTTTAAGAGCATAATATCCAAGATTTTTTAATCCGCTTCCAGCATCAAGAATAATATAGTTTCCTTCATCATCTATAACTTGTATGCAAGACGTATTACCGCCGTATTCACTGAAACTAGTACCAGGGGTTGGTATAGAGCCTCTGCTTCCCAAAAATCTAACTTTCAAATTGTACTCTTAAATAAATTTTTATATATAAATCATACACTATAAAGTAAAAAAATCAATCTAATAATAATACAATTTATAATATTTTGATTATTGAAAAATACAAAAAAAATATTATAATTTTTAGAAAATAAATTATTAATATATAATTTTTATAGTAATGGGAAAAAGTATATTTTTATTTGTTGGAGTAACAGCATTATCAATGTCTGCAATATTTGCAAGACTTGCTAATGCCCCTTCTTCAATAACAGCATTTTATAGATTATTATTTTCTTTTATAATAATTTTGCCTATACTTCTAATAAGAAATTTAGAAGAGTTAAAAAAAATAAGTAAAAAAGATTTTCTATTATCATTAGTATCAGGCATAGCATTGGCAGGTCATTATTCATTATGGTTTCAATCTTTAAAATATACTTCAGTTGCAAGCTCTACCGTAATAGTAACGCTTCAGCCATTATTTTCTATAGTAGCAGGTTATTTTATTTTTAAAGAGAGATATACCAAATTAGCAATACTTGGTTTTATTATAGCAATAATAGGTTCTGTTATAATAGGCTGGGGAGATTTTCAAGTAAGCACCACTGCATTAATTGGAGATGTTTTAGCATTTATATCAGCAGGACTCATTAGTGCTAACTTTTTACTTGGGCAATATATAAGAAAAAGATTATCCGCTCTCACATACACAGGTTTAACATATTTTGCATCGGCTGTATTTTTATTTTTTGTAGTAATATTTACTAATACACCTCTTACTGGATATCCATTATATACTTGGATTAATATATTAGGTTTAACTCTCATATCTACAATGCTTGGGCATGTGGTGTTTATGTGGCTTTTAAAATGGTTTTCTGCTAGCGTTGTATCCATGACCATATTAGGAGAGGCTGTTGGTGCTTGTATATTAGGATATTTTATATTAAAAGAGAGTATTAGTATTAATCAGCTTATTGGTATAATAATAATTTTATTTGGAATAGGATTATTTTTAAAAGAGCATAAACAAAATTAAATGGAGAATATTTATGATTAGTGAAAAAGTATTAAAAGTTTTAAATGAACTTGGCATAGAACATAAAGAGTTTGAAGAGAAAGGAGCTACCAAAACAGTTGAAGATGCTGCGAAATCTTTAAATATTGAAAAAGGTCAGGTTGCAAAATCTATATTACTAAAACCGGTAAAGAAAGATTTTTTTATGTTAATAGCATCAGGTGATAAAAAAATATCTTCAAAAAAGACTAAAGAATATTTTGGATGCAAAACAAATTTTGCAAGTGCAGAAGACACTTATAATTTAACAGGTTTTACTTTTGGAGGAGTATGTCCTTTTGGAATAGATGAAAGAATTACCGTATTAGTTGATAAAAGCATGAAGAGATTTGATGATTTATATATAGCTTGCGGAAGTGATAGTTCTCTTGCTAAGATGAGTTATGATGAAATAATAAATAAAATTTCAAATATAGAAGTAGATTTAACAGAATAAAATCATAAAATATGTTGACATAAATTAAAATTTTGTTTATATTAATCTTGTAAAGATAATTTACAAGTATATAAAAAATATAGCAGTAAATTATAGAGGAGTTTAATATGATAAAAAAAATATTATCTTCATTAATAGTATTAGCAATTTTTTCTACATCAATTTTATTTGCTGATATGGTAGTTCCAGCTTCAGCATTGCCTAAACAAGCAGCAACATTTATCAAAAAAATATATCCTAATGCTCAAATATGGAAAGTAGAAAGAGACGGCGGAAAATTTGATGTTGAATTATCAAATGGTGCTAGTATAGATTTTTTAACTAATGGCGACTGGGTAAATATAGACGGAGAATATAACGGTGTACCTTTCAGTGTATTGCCTCAAGCTGTTGCTAACACAGTAAAAAAGACATATCCTCAAGCTATGATTACAAGTGTAGAAAAAGAGTGGGGAAATTATAAAATAAAACTCAACAACATGATGGAAATGTTTATATCATCTGATGGATCATTAATGGGACAGCAATTTGATGATTAATTATATAAAAGGTTTATGAAAAGTATTATTTTTAAGAGGTGCTGCGAAAGGTAGCATCTCTTTTTTTATATTACTCAACTATATTACTTTTTTCTATTTTTAATATCAATGTATTACCAATCGTATTTAGTTTTGATACTTTATTTGTAAATATATCATTAGTAAATAGGTTGTATTCATAATAATTTGGATTTATCATTAAATAAAATTTATCATTAGTTATTTTTGACAAAGTTTCATAATCTTCTATATAGGTATAATTTAAATTCGTATTTAAATAATGAAAATTATAATAAAATATAAAATCTTTATATGAATAAACAGGTATATTTTCTGTTAAAACATATTTATCCTTATCTATTTTTTCAAAGTATATGAATCTATTTGATGTTGTAATATTATATATATAAATTAAAGATATTATTATAAATAAAATATATCTTATTTTTCTATTATAAAAAATTGAAAAAATTAATGGGTATAAAAATAATATTAATATATAACTAGAAGCAGAATATCTTTCTAATTTATAAGGGCTTGACAAATCACCTAATACTGCATATATTATCCCCGCTAATATAATAAAAATTAATAATTTTAATTTATCTTTATTTATTGTAATATTTAAAGCTTTGTTTTTTATCAATAAAAAAATAAAATATATAATAACAATTACTAATAGCAATGGCAGCAATCCATTAAAAGATAAATCATTAATATAATCAAATAACTTTCCAGAAAATTTTAAAGAATTTGAAGCTCTATTATTAGCATTAAAAAGTGATGAAAAAAAGCTTGCATAAAATAATCTCGAAACAAATAATGCTGATATAAAAGATACTGCATAATATATAATAGTTTTATAACTATTTATTTCTATTAACGGCCTAAACAAACTTATTTTTTGTAATTGTTTAAAAGTAAAAATATAATTAATAAATAGCATTGCTGAAAGTATCAATACAAATAACATAGATGAATATAATGTAAGATACCCAATACCAGCTATAAAAGTTGTAATAATTAAATTTTTAATAGAATATTTATTATTATATATTGTATCAATTACAAAATATATAATTATTACAAAAAATGTTTCTTGCAATTGATATGCTCTTAAAAACATAGAAAAACTTATTGATATTGGAGATAATGACATTATTAAAAGAGAAAATATTATATAATCATTTTTATCTTCAAATATTAATTTTAATATTTTATATAGAAAGATAAAAGATACTATAAAAAATATACTATTTAAAATAGTACCTGTAACTATAATATTTTTTATATCTATTACTTCTCTTCCGATAAACGATAATCTTAGTAATGTATAATAAAAATTACTTATAAAAGGATCATCAGTATTTTTATATAATCTTACAATATCATCTATACAATCTTTTATGCTAGAATCATCTATAGCTAACTTTTTTAATATATCAAAGCCTTTTATATCTACATAATTAATATTATCACCAACAGCAAATAAACCTTTATTTGCAAAAGTTACACTATGCCATTCATCCCAATATATTCCATCTTGCTGATATGCCCAAAATATTCTAACAAACAAAGCTAATAATAAAATAAAAAATATATAGTAAGTTATATTAATGTTATATTTATAATTATCATTTTTATTAAAAAATATTTTATTATTTTTCATTAACTTATATATTAAGCATACAAATAAAATTAGTATATTGATAATAAAAATATTTATTAAAAATGACCTTTTTATTTTTAATGTATAATTTATATTATCAATTTTATCATTCGACATCATTTTATCAACGATAATAATACCGAATGGTTCTCCGCCTTTTATATCGATATTTGTTATAAAATTATTGTTTTTTATAATATCATTTGTATTTACATACACATCATAAATATCAGAATTTCTAAATATTGAATTATAATATCTAATAGCAAAATTATATTCATCGCAATAAAAATATTCAATTTTACTATTTCTATCAATTGATATGTATCCAACTCTGGCTTTACTTCCTAATATATATAAAGTTAAAACCGTAATTATAGATAGAATCATAAATATTGAATAAATTATTAAAAAATATTTGCTATTTTTCATAAAACAGAACCCTAAATCAACTATTATGAGATAATAATATATTAACAAAAATAATTTACAACTAAAAAAATATTAAGCAAATTTTAATTATACCGAAAATATTATAAGAAAATAATAAATATTTAATAAATACAATAATAATTACTTTATGGAGGAATTCGCCTTATGATGCGTTCATTATTTGCAGGTGTATCTGGATTACAGAATCACCAAACTAGAATGGATGTTGTTGGTAATAACATATCCAATGTAAATACATACGGTTTTAAAAAAGGTAGAGTAACTTTCAAGGATATGATAAGCCAATCTTTGAGCGGAGCAGCTAAGCCGCAGGAAGATAGAGGCGGTATCAATCCTCAGCAGGTTGGTCTTGGTATGCAGGTAGCTACTATAGATACAATACATACACAAGGAGCTTTACAAGTTACTGGTGTAAATACAGATTTAGCTATTCAAGGAGAAGGTTTCTTTATTGAGAAGAAAGGAAATAGTTCTTACTATACAAGAAATGGAGCTTTCTCTATAGATAAAAATGGTTATTTAGTTAACCCTTCAAATGGTTATAAAGTACAAGGTTGGAATGCTGTACTTAATCCAGAAACAGGAATGATGGAATTAAATACTGCTGCAGGCGTAGAAGATTTAATTATACCAGTAGGTTCAAAAGACCCAGCACGTGCTACACAAAACACTAAGTTTTTCTGTAACCTACAAAAAAATAGTGATACTCACCAAGCAGATTTAACTATTTATGATTCTACAGGAATACCTCGTCAATTAAGAGCAACATTTAATAGAACAGATGTTAATAGATGGGATATGGTAATAGAAATACCAGAAGCAACAGAAGGAAGCGTAAGTGTTTCTGCTGGAGACCCTGTTGAAAATGGAGGAAATAATACTTTCCAATTAGTATTCAATGATGCTGGTTCTTTAATTTCTGTAAGCGATGGTACTAATACTCAAACTGAAGGCGTATTAATGCCTAATGTATCTTTCACTTATACAGGTACAGACGGAGAAGTAAATCAAACTATTAACCTTACTATGGGAGAAGTTGGTTTATTTAATGGTATTACACAATTTGAATCACCTTCTACAACTAAAGCTATAGAACAAGATGGTTATACTATGGGTATGCTTGAAGGATTCAGCTTTGATGACAGCGGTCAAATTACTGGCGTATTTACAAATGGAAATAGAAAAACTTTAGGACAGGTTGCTTTGGCTAAATTTGCAAATGCCGGCGGTTTAGAGAAAGCAGGAGACACTTTATTTGTAGAAAGCAATAACTCTGGTGCTGCTAATATTGGTGTTGCTGCTGCTGAAGGAAGAGGTTCTATTAAAGCTGGTACTTTAGAGATGTCTAACGTTGATTTAAGTGAACAATTTACTGATATGATAGTAACTCAAAGAGGTTTCCAAGCTAATGCTAGAACTATAACTACAGCTGACCAGTTGCTTCAAGAAGTTATAGCACTTAAGAGATAAATAAAATATTAGACTTTTTGTTTTTTTTTAGTATAATATAATGGTTAGGAGTTTCTTGATATTATGATATATGTAACTAGATTTGACGGAAGCGTTTTATATATTAATCCACATCAAATAGAGTTTATGGAGGAAACTCCTGATTTGGTAATCACTATGCTATCTGGAAGAAAAGTGCTAACTAAAGATAGTTATGAAACTGTATTAAATAGAATAGTGGAATATAGAACTAGAATATTAAATGAAGATTCTACTAAAAAACCTTCTTTCTATGGTAATGAAGATTAGAAAGAAAATAAAAAATAAATAAAATATTAGAGAGTAAAAAATATGGATATTATAGTACCTTTAGGTTTTTTATTAGTTATAGGTATCAATTTATTTGGTATAATTTCAGGTGGTGGTAATGTTGGTCACATGGTGGACATTGCTTCAGCAGTTGTAACAGGTTTAGGAGGAACTACTTCTCTTTTTGTTGCAAATGACATAGGAACTATATTGGGCGTACCTAAAGCAATAAAAGTTCTCTTGAACAAACCTAACTATGATGAAGCACAAATAATTATTACTTTAATAAGCTTTTCTGAAAAGGCAAGAAGAGAAGGTTTGCTTGTACTTGAAGATGATATACAAGAAGTTTCAGACCCATTTCTTAAAAAAGGTATGCAGCTTGTAGTAGACGGAACAGACCCAGAACTAGTAAAAAATATTTTGAATACAGAAATAGATAACGTAGAAGCAAGACACGATACAGTAAGAAAGGTATTTGAAGATGCTGCTTCATTATATCCTGCTTGGGGTATGATTGGTACATTAATTGGTCTTGTAATCATGCTTAGAAGTTTGGGCGGCGGCGGTGGTGTTGAAGCCATCGGTTCTGGTATGGCGGTAGCACTTATTACTACTTACTACGGTTCAGTTATCGCTAACGGTTTTGCTTTGCCTATAGCTGGTAGACTTGCTGCAAGACATGCTTCTGAGGCTATTGTACAGAGCATTATGCTTGAAGGTATATTATCTATACAGGCTGGTGATAACCCTAGAATTGTTAAAGATAAATTAGTATCTTTCTTACCTCCTCCTCAACGTCAAAAAGTTAATGAGCAGGTTGGAGACAGATAAATAATTTAAGGATATATAATGGCTACTATTAAATTTGGTAAAAAAGCTAAAAAAGCTGGTGATAAAGCACAAGTACCAGGTCCTTCTGCTCCATTATGGCTTCAAACATATGGAGACTTCGTTACTTTGGTACTTACGTTCTTCGTATTACTGCTTTCTACTATGTCTGAATCTATTAGTGATTCTACTATGCAATTATTAGCTACTGCTTTTCAGGGCTCTTTCGGTAATTTATCTGGAGGGGTTACTTTATCGCAGAGTAAATTAGTTGCTGGTGGTGCTAATGTAGATGCTTTGCCTGCTATGGACAGAGGATACTCTATGGGCAGAAGCGTGGATAAAGCAGTATCAGTATTAGAATCAGAAATAAAAAACAATAAAATAAGAGTATCTGAAGATGAAAGAGGTTTTGTTATCACATTAGGAGCAGACCAATATTTTGAATCAGCTTCTACAAATATAGTAAACACTCAAAACAACACAGAAACTTTTATAAAAATAGCTTCAGTACTTAGCACATTACCAAATGATATTAGAATAGAAGGTCATACAGACTCTGGTGCGATATTAGAAGGAAGTATTACAGAACAATGGTTTGGAAACAACTGGGGGCTTTCTACTGCAAGAGCTATTGTTGTATTAGAAAAATTATTTGAAAGCGATCAAACAGGAAAGTTAGACATAAATAAATATTCTGTTGCGGGTTATGCTGATACTAGACCGGTTGCGTCTAATGATTTGCCAGATGGAAGAGCTTTAAATAGAAGAGTTGATATAGTTGTAGTTCGTAATGATGTAACTTACTATAATCAAAAATAATAGACTGTATGATTGTAGCAAGAGATTGGAAAGATTATAAAATTTTAGATGCTGGAAATGGCGAAAAATTTGAGAATATAGGAGGATTTTTAGTATCGCGTCCTGATTCTCAAATTATTTGGCAAAAACAATTAAATAAATGGAATAATTTAGATGCCATATATCATCGCTCTGATAAGGGAGGCGGTTATTGGCAATATATTAACAGTCCAAAAGAAAACTTCATCATAAAATATAAAGACTTATCATTTAAAATAGAGTTCACAAACTTCAAACATATTGGGCTTTTTCCTGAACAGGCTGTTAATTGGCAATTTATAATAGATAAAATCAAAGAAAAAAAATCATCTACTCATAAAAATAAAGAAATAAAAGCTCTTAATTTATTTGCATATACAGGCGGTGCTACTGTAGCTTGTGCTTATGCAGATTGTGATGAAATAGTGCATGTTGATGCTTCAAAAAAAATTGTTGGACATGCTAAAACAAATATCGAAATTAATAATTTTCAAAATAAAAAAGTAAGATTTATTATAGAAGATGTTATTAAATTTGTTTTAAGAGAAGTGAGAAGAGAGAGAAAATATGATGTTATTATAATGGACCCTCCAGTATACGGCAGAGGTCCTAATGGAGAGCTTTGGCAAATAGAGACAAGTTTAACAAGATTGGTAGAAGAATGCGTTAAACTATTATCTCCCTCCCCTATTCTATTTTTAATTAACTGCTATACTGCAAGTTTTTCTCATATATCTCTTAAAAACATTTTGCAAACTCAAATTAAAAATAATGTTTTTTTTGAAAGCGGAGAAATAGCTCTTCCTATAGAAAATACTGATTTGATACTTCCATCAGGAATATATGCTAGATTTTTTACATAAAATTATGATGTAACAACTATTGCTTTTTTTTATTTATAAGTTAAAGTTTTAAATGGGTTTGATATATATATTAATATTTTTTAAGGAAACAATGTGAACACTATAGAAGAATATACCCCCACCACTTCAAAGTATGAGTTATACACTCATTTAAGCGAACAAATAGTATCTGGAAAAATAAGAACTTTTTCAGAAATATTTACTTATGCTAGCAATGTTAATTTTGAGAAGATTAATGATCATAATAATATTTTAAAAGGATTATTTAATCTTATAAGAAAAATTAATTGGGGATTCTTTAATAACTTGGATAAAGAAATGTATCCAAAATTGTGGGATCAATTTGTTATAGAAAATCCTAAATATAGTTTTGCTGGAGATTTAAAACTTAGTTTAACTATAGCTGATATTTATATAGCAATGCTTGATATTCATGGATATACTAAATTTTGCGAAGAGAATAAAAACAACCTTTCTAAGATGCATGCTTTAGATGATTTGCTTCAAAATAAAATAAGCGAACTTACAAGATTTTATAATGTTATATCTCACAGAAAGCAGGGCGATGAAATAGTAATGATGTGCCCATCGGCAACTGATGCATTAAGTGCTACTATGGCTATTATTGGAGCTTTGAGCAAAAAAAGAATATTAACAGAATGTCCTGATATAGATACTTCAATATTTCCAGAGTTCAAAGTAAGTGCTGGTATAGCTGGAGGAATGAGCAATAATTCTCTTATTATCACAGAAGATGGAGATTTATCTGGTTTTCTTATTAACAATGCAGCAAGAATGCAAGCTAGAGCAAATATGTTATCTCCAAAAGATACTAAAATAATTGTTACAAAAAATTTGCAATTTAACTTCCTTAAAGAAAATAGCAAAGTAAAAAGTGAAATATTTGAAAAGAATATTATATCTTTCTATGATAATGGTATGATATCTTTTAAGGGAACCGAGATTCCTATAGTTGAAGCAATATTTAATCCTAATGAAAAATATAAAGAAGCTTTCTTTAATGAAATGGAAGAACTTGTAAAAAGTATAAAAGGAAATTTGTGGAAGCAGAGATTATTTACAAGCATATTAGATTTGATTTCAAAAGCAGTTAGCTCTATGCCTAAATTTCAAATCAACAAAAGAGTTAATGAATATATATCTGCTTATGATAATAAAACTATATATGATTTATGCAATAGTGCAAATGGAGCTTATGTAGTTAAAGAAAATTATAAAGAAGCTATAGATACTTTTGCTCTTATAATAAAACTATTGAAAACAATTCCTGACTTTGACCCTATGGTATTAGAATATGCCGAGAGTATATGCAATGGCTACGAAAAAGTTTTACCTATATATGATATAGTAATTAAAAAAGAAATAGAAATGAACTTAACAGAGATATTTCCTGCTAATCATGTTCCTATATTTCAAAATGTGCAAAAAGCAAATGAAACTTATAATAAATTAATGAAATATGCCTTAGATAGTAATGCTCTAAAAAGAAGAAAATCTATTTGGTATGGTATATTAGAAAAAGAACTTAATAATTTAGTGATAAATATGTATTCTGGTAAGAAATAAATATTTATAAAATAGCTTGCACTAATAATACATATATGATAAACTATTGCAACTATTAAGTTGTATTGTAAATTAAGGAGTATTTTTTATGTATATTAAAAAAGTATTTTTATCATTAATAGTTTTATCGATATTTTTTGTATCTTGTTCAAACACAAAAACTACTAACTCTTCAGATTCATTAGCTTATCTTCAAGGCGGTGAAGGTGAATGGGTTTTAAAAGTAGATGATTTTACAATAAATCAAACTAATTTTAATAAAGATTATAAAGTATTCTTAAACTCTATGAAAGCACAAGGAGTAACTCCTGAACAAATAGCTATGATAGAGAGCGATAATAGATATAAACAAAACTACGCAGAAGATTTAATTAACCAGATACTTTTGCTAGAAAAAGCAGAAACAGATAAATTCTTTGAAACAGAAGAAGCTAAATCTACAATAGATGCTACTATCAGAAATATTAAAGCTCAGTACTATTATCAAAAATTAATAGAACAAGCAGCAAGCAATGTACCAGCTCCAACTCCAGAGCAAGCTAAAGCATTCTTTGATCAAGCAAAAGACCAATTACAATTAGCTCAATATGGTATCACAGAATATAATACTCAAACAGCTCCATATATAGCTGATATTTATAAAAGAGTTTATGCAGAACAAAACGTTCAAAGAGAAATTATTGATTTAAAAGACAAAGCAGTAATAGAAAGAAACAATGCTGTATTAGGAGAACCAACTATAGTACCTCCTACTGCTATGCCTAACACACAAGGACAAGTAACAAATAACTTATTACCTAGAGCAACAAATTAATAAATATAAATAAACACTTGTAAGATAATATGTAATTTATCTTGCAAGTGAATACTTTAAAAAAGAAGGAAAATGATGCCTCAAATAAATGAGAGTAATGACAAAAATCAACAAAACTTATCTTCTGATAATAAACCTAAAAAAGTAATTATTAACAAAAAATCTAATAATTCTAATAATACTGAAGAAAGTCAAGCTAGTGCTACTGTTAAAAAGATAAAAAAAGTTGTAGTAAAAAAAATTATTATACATAATAAAATAGAAAAACAAGACTCTGCAAAAACAGAAAATGTTCAAACTCCAGAGCAGAGAAAACCTTTTAATAATAATAAATTTAATAATAACAGAGATAATAGCAATAATAATAGAGAAAGATATAATAAGGGTTTTAATAAAGAATCAAACAATAGAGATTTCTCTAGAGATAAGCAATATAAAAACACTCAAATTACTCCGCCTCCTGTAGAAGAGGTATCATTTAAAAAAGATAATAAGAAAGATAACAAAAAAAGAGATTATGAGAAGAAAGAAAAAGAATACGATAAAAAGTCTTCTCAAAAAGATTCTAAAGCAGAAGCTGCTCAAAGACAAGAAAATAAAATATTTAATAAATTACAAGCTAAAAAACTTCAGCAGGAACAAAGACTTGCAAGTGTTGAAAAAGAAATTAGCATAATGGAAACTATTACTGTTGGAGATTTAGCTAAAAAGATGAACTTAAGAGCTTCAGACATAATATCTAAACTTATGGGTATGGGTACTATGGCTAGAGTTAATGATATAATTGACTCTGATACAGCTACAATTATTGCTGATGATTTTGGCTGTAAGGTTAATGTTATATCATTACAAGAAGAAGCTACTATAGAGATAAAAGAAGACAAACCAGAAGACTTAAAACCTCGTCCTCCTGTTGTAACAATTATGGGACACGTTGACCATGGTAAAACTTCGCTTCTTGATGCTATAAGACATAGTAATATCACTTCTAAAGAAAGCGGCGGTATTACTCAAAATATAGGTGCTTATAAAGTAAAAATTCCTAGCGGAGAGATAGCTTTTATTGATACTCCAGGTCACGCTGCATTTACTATGATGAGAGCAAGAGGTGCTAAAAGTACTGATATAGTAATACTTGTTGTTGCTTCAGATGACGGTGTTATGCCTCAAACTTTGGAAGCTTTAAACCATGCCAAAGAAGCTAATGTACCTATTATTGTTGCTGTTAATAAAATGGATTTACCTAATGCTTCTATGGATAAAGTAAAAGCTGCTTTATCTGAACATGGTCTTACTCCTGAAGAATGGGGAGGAGATACTCAATATATAGGTGTAAGCGCTTTAACTAAACAAGGAATTAATGACCTTTTGGAAGCTATAATACTTCAAGCTGAAATGCTAGAATTAAAAGCTAATCCTAATAGAGAAGCTATTGGTATAGTATTAGAGGCTTCACTTGACCAGGGAAGAGGTCCTGTTGGTACTGTACTTGTACAAAATGGTACTTTAAAAATTGGAGACTATTTTGTTTGCGGACTTTCTGTTGGTAAAGTAAGAGCTATGGTTAATGATTTAGGTCAAAGAGTTACAAAGGCTTTACCTTCTACACCTGTTGAAGTTTTAGGTTTTGAAAAGACTCCTGAAGCTGGTGAATCTTTCAATGTTATGCTTGATGAAAAAGAGGCTAAAGCTATAGCTGATAAGAGAGTACAATTAAAACAGCAGGAAGCTTTGAAGGCTAATGTTAAAGTTACTTTAGAAAACCTTTATGAGAAAATAGCTTCAGATGCTATGAAAGAGTTTAAGGTTATAATTAAAGCAGATGTTCAAGGCAGTGCTGAGGCTTTAAGAGATGCTCTAAACAAAATACAAAGTGATAAGATAAGATTTGTTTCAATATATAGTGCATCAGGAGCTGTTACTGAGAGTGATGTAAACTTAGCACATGCTTCTAATGCTATAATAATCGCATACAGAGTTCGTCCTTCTGGAAAGGCTAGAGAACTTGCTGAGAAACTTGGAATACCTATAGAGAGATACGACATTATTTATGAAGCAATAGAATCTATACAAAATGCTATGAAAGGTTCTCTTGAGAGACTTAAAAAAGAAGTGGATATTGGTACTGTTGAGGTTAGAGATGTATTCCATGTACCTAGAGTTGGAACTATTGCCGGTTGTTATGTAACTAGCGGAAAAATAGAAAGAAATGCTGGTGTTAGAGTAATGAGAGATAATGTGCTTATTTATACTAGTAAAATATCTAGCTTGAGACGTGTTAAAGATGATGTTAAAGAAGTTGCTACTGGATATGAATGCGGTGCTTCTATAGAAAACTTTAATGATATCAAAAAAGGTGATTTATTAGAGATATTTAAGATAGAAGAAATCACTCAAGAACTTTAATATTTATTATGAAATATCAAATGACTAAATACGCCTTTTATAGGGATTATTAATTTTGAATGTGTTTTATTATTATCATTATATATTTCTAAATGTTTTGTAGGCTCAAGACCTATATTGTATAATCTAAGGTCGCATAAAGCTAAACCAAACCCGGCACTTTCAGTATTATCTAATTGTTCTAAGAAAAAACTCTCCACCATATCGTTATTATAATATTCTTTAAAAGTGAGTCTCTTACTATCTATTCTTGTTCTTCCTAGCATAATAAGAGGTGAATCATTAACTATATCAAACTCTACATTATTTTTTGTAATATGAATAAATAATTTTATAATAAATTTGCTTTTAGTGTTTTCATTTAATAATAAAACATCATTATAAAAATTATCTATATTATTGTTATTGTCAGATAGAAATTTATTTTCATTTTTTAATATATTTTTTAATTTTTCTCTGCTTTCATCATCTCTAAATATATCAGAATATTTTTTCATTATATCAGGATTACTATAATATTCATCTAAAGAATAATTAGGATACATTTCATTAAGTACTTTTAAACTAATTAAATGTAAATATCTAGCCTTAATAGCATTAGTAATAAGCTCCATTAATATATAAATAACATCTTCATAATATTTTTCTATTTTGTATTTTATTAATATCTTATTTACTAATAAAGCAATTTTATCTTTAGTAATTGAATCAACAAAAAGAATATCAAACTCTATATCAGTTTTTTTTATATATTCTTCTATATTATTAAAAAAATCATCGTCTATCATTTTTAATTAATAATCTCTTTTGCAACACGTTCTAATACATTTTTATCGCCAAGTAATTCTCTTACCCTAATTAAATTAGAACTAGTTTTATCATAATATTCTTTATCTGTTAAATATTTTATTATATGACTGCTAATAGCATTTGGATTGCAATCTCTCTGAAGAAGTTCAGGAGCAGCTTCCTCATTAAGCATAACATTAGGCATGCCAACATATTTTATATTAGTAAAAAACTTACCAAGCAAAAAAGTTAAATGAGATATCTTATAACATATAACCATAGGCTTTCCATAACAAGCTGCTATCAAACTAGCTGTACCGCTTGACATTATAAGAGCATCAGAATATATATAAACATCATCTTTATTTTCTATCACAGAATAACATATTCCATTTAACAAATCTTTATAATTATCAATAATATTCTCTATAGGCTCTCTATATTCAGGATAAGCAACAGGTATAATAAATCTTATATTTCCAAATAGCATATCATTAAGTATCTTCATAGATTTGATAAACACAGGAGCAAGTTTTTTAATTTCCTGATACCTGCTTCCAAATAATACACCAACAGTATATTCTTTTTTATCCATATTTAATGGAGATACTTCCCTATTATAATTAATATCAGCAAAAGGGTGTCCGCTGTAAACCACATTACAATTATACTTCTTATAAACATCATAATCAAATTGAAAAGGTGTAATTATTTTTTTAGCAGACAATAATCTTTTAGCATTCCATTCTCCCCATATACCAACATGAGGCGGAAAGTAATAAATATAAGGAATATTATTTTTTTTACAATATTTAGCCAATATAAGATTAACTCCCTGATTATCTACAAGAAGCATTACATCAACTTTATTATTTTTAAGATACTCTTTTAATATATTGAAAGCTCCAAGCTTTTTGAAAGCAAATTTTGGATTAATACCTTCAAATATACCCATAGTAGATAATGTTGACATATCAGATAAAATATTAACATTAGCCTTTTTCATCTCAACACCGCCAAATCCATCTATTATGGTTTGAGGTGCTAATTTTTTTATCTCATTTGCAATCAAGGCTCCCTGAATGTCGCCAGATACTTCTCCTGTAGCTATAAATATTCGCATATATATTTTATTTACTATCTTTTATACTGTTTTTCTTGGCGTTATGCCTCTTCTAGACTCTGATATAAAAACAACTATTTTTTTAGCTATATCATTTAAACTATTATCGTTTAAGTATGTGTCTAAAAACTCTTGCTTTGTTTTATTCCAATTATACCACATATCATAAGCCTCTTCAGCCTGACTAATCTGTTCTGAAGTAAAACCAGCTCTTCTCATTCCAACTAAATTAAGTTTATATATAATAGCTTCGCCAGCATGAGCAGTTAAAGCATATGGCAAAATATCCCTTCCAACAGCAGACATTCCGCTAATCATAGCATATTCGCCTATAGAACAAAATTGATGCACAACACAGTTACCAGAAATAAAAGCTCCCTTTCCTACCTTTACATGTCCAGCAACCAAAGCACCATTACATATAATAACATTATCATTAATCTCACAATCATGAGCAACATGCCCAGTAGCCATTATATAACAATTATTTTTTATTATAGTCTTTGCATTTTCTTTTGATGCTCTATGCAAATTGGCGAACTCTCTTATCTCATTATTATCACCAATCTCTAAAAATGTAACAGTATTCCTATCAAAATGTATATCCTGAGGCAAATCACCCAAAACAACATTATCATGAATTATATTGTTCTTACCTATATTAGTGTATTCTTTTATAACACTATGAGCACCTATTACAGTGTTCTCTCCTATAGTTACATTGCCTTCTATTACAGCATAAGGACCTATTTTTACATTATCCGCTATTTTAGCAGACTCTGAAATAATAGCAGTTTCATGTATATCTTTTTTCATCTTTTTGTTATCCAATTATTTATTAATTTTCATAGCTTCTCTATCTACTAAAAATAATCCTAAATCAGCAGAACAAGCCAAACTATCCCCTACTCTAACTTCACCATGTGTTTTAAGTAAAGTTCCATTAAAAGCCTCAACAGTAACAAACATATCCATTACGTCTCCTGGTATAACAGGATTTTTAAACTTAACATTATCTATTTTAGCAAAAAACATAAATTTATTACCAATTTCTTCAGGTTTTAATAATTTCATATAGCAATATATTCCAGAAGTTTGTGCCAATGCTTCAACCATTAAAACACCAGGCATTATAGGACTTTCTGGAAAATGACCTGTAAATTGAGGTTCATTGAAAGTAACATTTTTTAGAGAATGTATTTTACCTTCTTCTATACTTATTACTTTATCTACAAGTAAAAAAGGATATCTATGCGGAAGAAGCTCCATTATTTTAGTTATATTAATATTTTCCATTTATCATTACCTTTTAAAAAAAATTCTACTTATTATTATATATAGTATAATGATACCATAATATTAACTAAACTTCAAGCAATTTAAAACTTTCTTTTTAAAAATATAGCCTTATGCGGACATAATTCTTGACAACAGTAGCAAGTAATACATTTATCATAATAATATTCAGGAGGATAATTTTTACCTTTTTTATCAAAGTTTAAAGCCAAAGGAGTAACAGGACAAACCTTAACACATACTCCGCATTTTACACATTTATTTTTATCTATAACAGGCTTAGGTATAATAAAAGAAAATATCTTTTTCACAATAGGAAAATTAGCAAACTTCATCAAACTTCTTCCTATGCCTATTCTCTTATGCGGCTTTTTAAAATCAACAACCTTAATACTTTCTATATCATCTCCCAAAACTTCTATATCATCTTTATTAGAGAAATTATGCTTAAAACCCATTTTTATAGTAGGTATATTATTATAATCAAAAGATATAATCTGTGAAGCAATATAATCTAAAGCAACAGCATCAGTAGAAAATAATAATGCATTTACCTTTCTAGGATTACCGCTTCTTGGTCCGTTACCTTCCATAGCAAGTATAGCGTCCATTATATATAATTTTGGGTTTACATATTTATTTAAATCCAAAAGCATAGTAGAAAAATCTTCAAAATCAGGAAGCTTCAAATGATATTCAGCCTTTCTAAAACCTGGTATGCATCCAAATTGGTTTTTTACAGCACCAGTCATCACAGTTAAAGCATGAGATTTTAATTTCGGCAAACTAATTATAACATCAGCCTCTGTAACAGGTTTAGCTACAGTAAAACTCTTCTCTTGAACACCCTCAGGGAAATTAACACCAACAGGCTCATCAAAATCAGCATATTCTACATTAAGCCTGCTTGCAACTTCATCAATACCAGCTTTCAAAGCAACACTGCTTCCCTTCCCAACTCCAGGTGAATCACCATAAGAAACTTTACAGCCCCTCTCTTGCAAAATTGATGCTATAGCCTCAAAAACTACAGGGTGAGTTGTTACAGATTTATCAGCTGTTTCCGCTGCTAATAAATTCGGTTTTAATAATACCTTATCATTACTTTGAACAAATAAATCTATACCGCCAAGTAAATCTATACCGCGATTAATGGCAGATTTAACCATATCCAAATCATAATTATCACATTTAATTATAACTACCTTACTCATCTAATCCCTTTATAATATAACGATTTTTTAATAAATATTAGAAATAAAAAATTATAAGCTTAAAAAAATTATTATAACTATTCAGAAACGCCGTACATTTTGCTGTCAAATTCTTTTTTAATTCTGTTAAACTTATCACGTGTTCTAGTTAATGCAGAATCCATTTTATTAATAGCTCTTTGATTTGCACTGTATAACCCCAATGACTTTCTTGCATAAGGTATCATCTCATTCTTACTTACAGAATCAGAATTAATAAGTCTTACTATAGAGCTATAATATCCTTCATTACCTGCTATCATTCTATTTCTTTTCATCTCTAAAGCATAAATATCTTTTTCTCCATTATCTACATCTGTAAGAGATACTCTAGAAACTGAAGCTGCATCACTTTGAGAAATATCTTCCATAGCAGAAATTAAGCTTTCTATAGTAGAAGTAGAATCTAGTCTTGCATTTTCTTCGCCATTATTCAAAAAAACTAAAGGGTCTGTATCACTACCTTGTTTTACCACTCTATTATTACCATTAAATTCAGCTATATAAACCTCTCTAGGATTAACAATACGTTCATCATTATCAGCATAAACATTTACTTTAGTGTTAATAGGAATAACAATTGTAGAACCATCTTCAGAAAATGCCACCTCAATCTTTGCAGCAGCATTATTATATGTAACCATAGAAGAAACATTTGCTGTATGTACTTGATAATCATCTTCTATACTTACAGTAAAATATCCATGAAGTAAAGATAATGATATATAAGAATATTCATCTGAAATAGAAGAATTAACCATCATAATACTTTTTTCATTTAAAGACACACTTCCAATATTATTTCCGTCTTTTAATACAGTAATCTCTACTGTTGTATTACTTTTTGTGGTTAATTTATAGCCTTCATGTATTTCACTGCCTCTGAAAACTCTTAATGACTTATCAGATTTTTCTATGAAAGCTACCCCAGATATACCTGTAACTCTAAAGGTTATATCTTGAGAAAAAAGTGTATTACTGCTAAAGAGTATAAATATATTCAGTAAAATTAGTGTAATTATTTTCATACTCAAACTCCTCGGCGAAATTCAAAGCTCCGCCAAGTAATATAATTGTATACACTAGAATAAAAAAAGTCAATAGCATTAAAAATTAAACTACTATATAGAAATATCTATTTGAGGAAGAACAGGATAAGAAAACAACATATTAAGATTAAAATCATCTGTTGTTATTATCACATCTTTATTTTTCATATCAGAGCATAAACTTATTATATAAGAATCATCAAGAATAAATGTAGCAAAAAATAGATTATCAGCATTATATATAACTCTTTCATCTAAATCTATCTCTATAGAATCTTTTATATCAAAAATAACCTTACCAAATTTTTTTATATAAGCCTCTTTTAATGTCCATAAAGTAAAAAAATCTATTTCTAATTTCTTTGAAGACTTTAAAAATTTACGCTCTTTAAAAGAAAAATATTCGCCTGCAATATCAAAAAATTTTCTCTCTTTAATAAACTCAGCATCAAGACCTATAAGGCTGTCGGACATTCCAACACAAATTAAATCTTTACTATGCGAACCATTAAAAAATATATTATCTTCATTTTCAAAATAAGGCTTACCATTATTATTTCTTTTTATTATTAAACTATCTTTATTATAATGTTTATTAGCCATCTCTTTTGATAAACTTTCTATATTGCCATTATATTCATTATTAAAAACATATTTTAAGTATATCATAATTACTCTTTCATGCTTAATATTTTATTTTTAAGTTCATTTTCAATATTGACTAATTCCATTTCAGCATTTTTTCTTTTTTCTCTGCCCTCATTTTGTATTTTTATCACTTCGTCCAATGTAGAAATTAATTGTTCATTTGTATGTTTTAATGTTTCAATATCAACTATAGCTCTTTCAGATTCTTTTGCTGTTTCTATAGTAGAAGTTTTTAGCATATCAGCATTTTTTCTAAGAAGTTCATTAGTAGTGTCAGTAACAGCTCTTTGTGCTTTTGCTGCCTCATTAGAATGATGAAGACCTATAGCTAAAACCATTTGATTCTTCCACAAAGGTATAGTATTAACAAGTGTAGATTGTATCTTTTCGCTCATCACTACATTATTATTTTGAACCATTCTTATTTGTGGTATAGTTTGTATTGATACTGCTTTAGTTAGCTCTAAATCATGCAGTCTTTTTTCAAATCTATTAGCTAAATCTTTATAATCTCTTGCTGCTTGTGCATCTTCGGGTGTGTTAGTTTGTCTTGCTTTTTCTTCAAGTTCCAATATTTTTTTATTTATATCATTATTTAACTTTTCTTTTCCAGCTTTAATATATAATTCAAGCTCTTTTAAATAATCCAAATTATAATCATACATTTGGTCTAATATACTAATATCTTTTAATAATGTTCTTTGATGATTTTCTAATATCTTTATTATACCGTCAATATTAACTTCTACTTTAGAATATTTAGTTTTTAACTTACTCAAATTATTAATACCCTTTCTAAAAAATCCAAATATCCCTTTAGACTCTTTTTCTATATCAAAACCTTTAAGCTCTACTATTAAATCACTAATGGTGTTTCCTATATCTCCTAAATCTTTATTCATCACAGTACTTAATGTATTTTCAGAAAATTGCACCATTTTATTTTGTGCCGCAGAGCCATAAGACATTATAGAAATAGAATCTTCTAAATTTATACTATCAGATAACTCTTTTATTTTGCTATTGTCACTCTCACTTATTTTAGAATCTATACTTTTTTGAATATCTAAACTTAAAGAATTATTATTATTATTTTCTTGCATAAATCAAAACCTCCAAAAAAAATTATATTAATCCATCTTTTTCAAGCATATTTTTTAATACATCTATATCGCTATTTATATCAATTAATTTATTTTCATTCATTTCAAGAAGCATTTTTTTTAAAGCTTCATTTAATTTTATTATAGCATCTTCTATCTCTAAAGAAGTTTTTTCTATATTATCATTTTTTACAGGTAAATTACAAAAATCAATATAATACTTAAGCATTTTTATAGCAGTTGGAAGATGATATTCATTTATCTTTTGAAGTTTTTTTTCGCCTTCTTTGTTGGCCTTAGAATAAGCAACCATATTATCAAGTATAGAAATCATCTCTTCCAAAGCAGGATTAATATCAGCATCATTAATCTCTTTTGAATACTCTTTTATTTTTTCTATATTTCTTTTTGTTTCCAATATTACTAAACTTTCATCATTAGAATTATTAAAATTATTATTAGAATATTCTTTATCATTATCTATATGATTATCATTTTCTACAGGAAAGTTTCTGTCTAAATTTAATTTTAATTTTTCAAAAATATATTTATCTTCTTCCATTTTTCACCATTTTAAAATTAATATGTTAACTTTTATTATAAACAATAAAATGATTATTGCAATATACTATTTTACCTTTTGATATATACACTCAAATGTATCTCCAAGATTAAATTTCTGTGCGAGTTTTTTATATAATTTTTCTGATAGTTTAGAGTTTTTAAAAATCTTAAATACATCAGTAAATCTATTATAATAAATACTTTGATTCTCTAAACTAATTCTTTTAAGTGAATATTTAGCAAAAAACATATCCAAAGATTTAGGATTAGCCTCAAATGCATGGTCGCTTGGGACTATAGAATAATAATTTTTATTAAACCTTCCGCTTACCCCATAACCATTAGGCATAGCCAAAGCAAATATACCATCATCTTTTAGAGAATATAATATATTTTCAAAAATTTTATCAAAATTATAAATATGCTCTACAACATACCAAGCTGTAATTATATCATACTCTTTTTCTTTATAGTTAAAATCAAGCAAAGAACAGTTATGCACATTTAAGTTTAAAGTATTAACGCAGTAATTTGAAGCATACTCACTTATCTCTATACCTTCAGTGATATATCCATAATTAGCAGCCTCTTTAAGAAAAAAACCCATAGCACTTCCAATATCTAATACTTTTCCATTTGGTTTTATTTTTTTTATCTTTTCTATTCTTCTCTTTGCCAATCGGCTTAAATTATCAACATCTTCTTCATAAGTTTTGCCGTATTGTTTTTTATAATCTTCTACAAAATATTTTGATGAATAATCTGTAAAAGGCGATAAAAAATATTTTCTAAATAAAGTGTTACAATGACCACATTTATATAAATTAGATTCCAAATTTCTGTTTTTTCTCTCTATATTAGAGCTTTTACAAAATGGGCATTTTATATCTTTAAAATCTTTTATATTAGAAAAAATAGTCTTTAGTCTTTCTATAGATTCATCAGTATTTATTTGCTCGGCATTCTCTATTAAACTATTTTGCTTTTCTTTATCGCTTATAAAAGCTTCTATTTTTTTAGCACTTTCATCAATATCAGCATCTTCAAAAAATCCCAAATTAAAAAATATATCATCGCATTTATTAGCCAATTCATCATGATACTTAGTAGGTGAAAATAAAATAGTAGGAATCTTTGACTCTATACATTCAAAAGCAGTAAGCCCAAAATATGTTATAACTCCAGAATATGAATTAGCAAATATATCCTTAGAAAAATCAATATACTCTATATTAGAAAACTCACTTTCTCTTTTAAAATCTATTACTACAAATTTTTTATTAGTTATCTTTGAAATTATTTGAATAGCTTTATCTTTTAGTTGTTTATTAAAACCTAAATAAACAAGTATTGGAGAGTCTTCATTATATATAGGTTTTATAGAATTATTTAATATTGTAGCAATAAATGGCTTAATATTTACCTCTTTAGAATTATCTAAATTTGGAAGCATCTCTATTACAATATCAGCCAACCTCCTCTCACTTCCAACACTATCTACTATTATAACAGATGATATCTTTTTTAAATAACTTATATATTTCTCTTCAACCTCTCTTGAATCAACAATTATAATGTATGGCTTTATTTCTCCTATCTTATTAAACTCAATAGTTTTTATATCAGCTCTTTTATATAATTCGCTTTTATTGTTTATAGAAGAAAAAGTAAAATCATATATATCAGCCAATCTATTAGCTATAAGATTCATACGTGTAAAATGTCCATAGCCGTATATACCATTAATATCAGTTATTATACATATATTTTTTTTTATCTCGTTTAACATACAAACTCTAATATAATAAAATCAAAAAATTAATAAAATTATACAATAAAAATTTAGAATTACAAATATTATAATATATTGCTATTTGTTTAGGAGCCATACATATTGCACGTTTTTTAGTTTAAAAAAAGCAGGTATT
>ERZ1026866.404-NODE-404-length-26057-cov-15.003115_pt1 | contig 26057 bp, 33 predicted proteins | sample MGYA00380163_ERZ1026866 | MGnify/ENA primary metagenome ERZ1026866 (study PRJEB33269, sample SAMEA4719799) | human gut metagenome | biome: human-associated habitat; feature: organic feature; material: feces | place: Cameroon | collected 2013-10 ...
GAAGAGAGAGTGAGGTCAACACAGTGAGGTTCTTCAATGCGGATATGTCGCCATATACATTATTGCTTAGCACAAGCGATGTGAGTAAAGTCAATGCCTTCAAACAAGCGATGTCACCACCAGCATTGCCAGTGATTTGTAGGCGTTTCAGTGTAGTCTTGTTTTCTAATGCTGAAATATTAAAATTGTCAACATTTTTAAGATAAAGCTCTGTCAAGGAGTTAAGAAATGTATAGCCATCACATTTCTCAGCATTTGCCTTTGACAAGATTGCACCAAGTTTATACTTGTTGAATATATGGAATTTGTACTTTCCTGCATCAACCGACTTGATAGGCTTCCAATTTTTAACGTTTTGTCTAACGTTTGCTTCCACTCTGCTTGTGTCAAGAACATACGCTTGCTCACAGCTATACTCACAGTTTTCTCCAGATAGTTCTAGAATCTCCGTGTTTGCATTGTTTGCTGTCAACTCAAGCACTATCTCGCCAATGCGAAGCAATGAACTGTCATTTACAGCACCATTCAATTTTGTTACTAAACATTTTTCCATATTATACCGAATTTTTAAAATTATACTTTGAAATATTCTTTATCCAACCATTCCAATCTCTTGTCCATTGCCTCCAATAGGTTATTCATATAAGTTATGTCACCTCGTCCCCACTTTTTGTACTCCAAAGAGACATCCTCTTGTGGTATGTTGGAAGCGATGTCTTTGTAAAGGGTATAGAAACAATCACTGTTCAATATCGTACCTCTCAGGTAGGCATATCTGTTGGCTATCTCGTCCCCATACAATGCCTTGAAATTCTCCCAAAGGCTCATGTCCGCAGCATAAGAGTTTGTCATAATATCAAGATTTGAACTGGTAGAATCAAAATTCCAAGATAAGTCCAAGTCATAGAAAAAAGGATAGAACTTCTTTTTGTCTTTTCCTGCATACAGAATCATGTTTCGGCAAGTGTTATCCCTCATCAGGAACACTTGTAATCCTATGAAATAGTCTATCCAGTCTATCACGGACATTCTCTGAGGCAAGTTCACCTTGGTGAAGTCCTCCGAGTTGATGAATGAGAAGAAGTCTGTGAGGGCTTGAATGTTTGATTCCGTCAGTGCATCATTCATTTCATCTTCCCAGTCCGTTGGCTTTGCACCAGTCCAGTTACTAGGGTCTGAAACATTACCTCTGGTACCACTTACAATCATTCCGCTCTCATCACCATTCAGCAGATAGTTCTTTTCGTCCTTTTTTAGTCCGAAAATGTCCAATCCATAGAAATCACCTCCGATGTCCACTCTTATTGGAAAACCTTTTATCATACCAGTAGCTCCGCTATATGGCTCATCCTCACTGTCCCAAGGATAATTGTGATATTCCTCTCTGTCACTCCACATTTCCATCAGAATACGGTTCATTATGAACTCCTTTATTCTGCTGTTGTCCGTATAGTTCGCCTTTAGGTTGAAACCACTTGTGCGAACCATTTCGCCAATCTTGATTTTGTCCTTCTTGCTAAACTTGGAATCCTTGTAGAATGTGAACCTAAAGTTACGTTTTCTGTTGTAAAGGGTAGAAGAACCTTGGTATTTGATGCCTATACTGAACGTTCCTTTGAGATAATATCCAAAATCAATGTCAACGGTACATTGATGCTCAGTTTTCTTATCAACTTTCCAAGCACCGATGGTAGGCTTGTCAACTATCTTTGTCAGCTTGATGCTTTCATCGTTGACACTATATGTTCCATCTGTATCGCTCTTTGTCAAAGACGATGTAACATAAGCAACACCATCAACTATTGTTACTTGTGAAGGTACATAGAAGTCCAAGCCTACGCTGTTTTCCTTCTTGGAATAAGTTCCATCTCCATTATCTGTGAGTGTTGATTTTACAAAGAACTTCAACACGGTAAGAGCCTTCTGAGCATTCTCCTGTGTGTCCTCGTTGATAACAATGGGATAGATGCCAGACTTGTCTGTATAGCCATCGTTGGCAGTGAGATAGAAAGTTTCTTGCTTGATGTTCACGGTTCCATACTTTGGCAAGTGCCACTTCTTAATCTCAACTTGCTTAGGCTGTGAATCGACCAACTGCAAAATCTTGTTTGAGACGTTTTCTCCCATATTCAAGTCACTAAGATTCAACTCATCAATTTTCATCTTGTGCTCATATCTCTCACCATCAGCATAGCGTTGACCCAGTACCTTGTTTTCCGAATCAGTAGTAATTTCTATTCTTCCTTCTGGGTCTTCGATGTGTGAGAACTCTTCTGGGATAGTCTCTGACTTTGCATTGTGGATATAGTGGCTTCCATCGGCATTTGTTGCGGACAACACCTTTCCATCTGCATCAGTCTCCACTGCAAGATACTCTGGGGTGTCCTGCAATGAGAATACAGAAAGAAGCTCTTGAAGACTTGTGTCTATAGTACCTACCTTCTCCTGCAATGATGTAAGGTCTGATTGTAGCTGTGCAATCACTAGCTTCAAGGCATTGACTGCGTGAATCTCACCTATTATCTGTCCGTCTCTTCTGATACCAAGAAGAACGTGGTCTGCTGCATCAAGCCAAAGAGCAAAGAACTCTTCATTCTGCTCAACATGATACATTTCATTGAGAGGATAATATGGCTTGCCAGTTGCTCTATAGAAACCAAAGAGAACTCTGTCCTCAGCATCTGTGATGGCTTTTATAAACTCTTCGTTCTCAATTATCTTGAAGCACTCCTTTACTTCGTCCTCAATGAGAGACTTGCCTTCTTCCTTATCTACCTTGCCTTCCTGTAACGATGCGATGCTTGCAGATAATTCTTCTTTAGCAGCATTAACAGCTTCAAGAATATCTGTCTTATCCTGCTGGCACTGGTTGGTAATCTCCTGTAACTTGGCTCTGATAGGTGCAGGAATACCCTTGCCCCATTCAATGGAACCATCAAGCTGGATTCCAAACAAGAAGTGGTCTTCTGCATCTACTATTGCCTTGAAGAACTCAGGAGACTCAATTTCACGGAATGGAAGTGCAAACTGGGAGACTACCTTATCCTTTGAATCACCAAACTCTTGGGAAATATTCTCCTTGTTGAACTTCTTGTTTGCAAGTTCATCAATGGCTCCCTGTGCAGTGATTGAATCAAGACCACTCTCTGTGTTTTCGTATGTTACTGCTGAGGCTTGGCTTGCACCACCACTTGCGGAAATGCCCTTGATGGCTTCCTCCATCTGAGTGCTGCGAGTCTGCAACAAAGAAATGTCACCATCGTTGGCAGTGATTTGCTGCTGCTTATCGTTAATCTGAGACTGGAGGTCTGTGTCCTTCTCTTTCAGTTGCTTGACAGACTTATCTACATCTTGGATCATCTGACTTAAATCCTCAGGAAGACCAGTGGCGGCTTGGATGGTTTTGCGAAGCTCTGGATCAAACTTCTCAATGCCAAGCGTATCGTCTGCTACCTTTTCATTTGTAACTGAGCCGTCTTTGATTTTTTCCGTAGTTACAGATCCGTTGGCGAAATGCTTGGTCTCCAATGATGCCTCACGAACTACTCTGCCATCAACAGACTGGTTGCCAAGTTTCGGGTTTGTAATAGCCCTCTCCTCTACCTTCTCAGTTGTTACAGCCCGGTCGTTGAGCTTCTCGGTGATGATAGCCTTATCCTTAACCTTATCGTAGGTGACTGCCTCAGGATAAAGTTTGGAGTTATCAACTGCGCCATCATTCAACTTATCCGTGGTTACTGCCTTGTTGTTGATTTTTTCGGTCTCTACGGATGAGTCGGCAAGTTTGGAGGTGGTGATGTTTGCATCTGCTACCTTGTCGGTGGTGACGGATGCTGCATCCAGTTTATCGGTGGTTACCGATTCATTTTCCAATTTCTCTGTAGTAACGGCTTTGTCGGCAATCTGTGTAGTTCCGAGTTGGTCGGTCTTGTTGACCTTCTCGTCAAGAAGCTCCTTGGTGGATTTGCCCGAACTCTCATCCTTCACATACTTAGTGTATGTCAAGGTCTCATCGGCTCTTCCACTTACGAGCGTGTTGTTGAATTTTACTTCTTCTGCCATATTATTTTAATTTAGCGTTATATGTATATTCTCCTGCTTTCAACTCATCTGACCAATAATAGTATATATCTCCTACCTTAGTAGAGTTGAGATTTGCCGTGAATCCTGACTGAGTGAAGACAACAGGAACACGGCTGGCAAACCAGATATATGGCTTGTCCTTGGTGGTGGTGATGGTGATAGACTTATCAACCATGTCTCCCACAACCTTGGTGAGGTCTTCTATGTTGAACTGGCACATGTTCTTGGCAGCGGTGGCTCCGTAATAGTAGATATTATCATCGCCATTCGCCATGATGCTTACGTAGCCTGATACGGCTGGAATCTCAATCTTGCCATCCTTGTAAGCATCTCTTGTGATGTCTGCTCCATCCATGACTACTTTCACTAAACCGATATTGAATCCTTCGGCAGGAGTAAGAGTTGCTTCAAATTTCTCACCCAACTTCAATGTAGCAGGAGTAGAGGAGAGGGTAACATCATCCAAGGAATAGACGAATGTACAATCAGACTGATTCTTGGTGACCATATAATATCGAAGGTCGAACATTCCAACCGTCTCACCTTGGAAGACTCCTACGGGAACTTTCACCCTTTGATTGGTCTCTATGATCTGCAAGATGTTTCGCTCCACACTCTTCATCGCATAACCCTCATAAGTCCACGAAACGGCTACATTGTAGTTTCCGATTTCCAAGGTGGATGGAATGTTGCATACCAGCACATTATGCTCGATGCCACCGATAGAAGTAGGAACGATGATGGAATCATCGAAGCAGCATTGCAGTTCCACCTTGATATCGGATGCTTGTGTCATATCGAAGTCAACTAAACGGTTGAACTCCTTAGACATTTCCATCTTCCGCACCAAGATATGAAGCTTGAAAGCATTTCCTTGTACTATTTTATAAATCATATTTTGATACACATTATTAATAATAGCGCAAAGATAGGCAGAATTTTCTCTACCTATCTCTTATCCATTAACTTTTGGGCATTAAATCAAGCCCTTCCATCTGAGGAACTTGCGCTTGCGGCTGCGCTTTCCTCTCTCGCTCTTGCAGTTGGTATGATAGACACAATCACGGAAGAGGTCTCTCGACTTCATATCCTTATCTACCAGTTTGGTCTTCTTGAAAGCCTCGAAGAGTGGGCGGTTCATAATCATCAGGTTGCCCTTCTCCGTAGGTAGGACAAAGTAGATTTCACCCTTGTTCTTCTTGGCTGCATAGTCTGCCTTAGCCGTAGCTTGGCGGTACATGATCTCGCATTTGATGCGCTTGAAAATCTTAGTAATCTTCATAATCGTATAATTAAAATTGAAACTATATGATGGTCGCTGCCGAAACAGAAACCTTTTTTCTCATTACTCTAGTCTGATACATAATCATCTTTGGCATTTCCATTTCATTGAAGCAGATATGGAGTCCAATGGCTCTTGTCATGAGCAAATCATCGTGCTTACCATCAATGGCTCCGTATGCTCCGTTCTTCTTACGCTCGTAGGTAAGGAACTCGTTCAGGCATCGCTGGTCTCGTTCAACGTATAGATGCTCTCTGACTACCTGAACCAGTACAGAGATAACCATTGGCTTGGTTGCTACATTGGTATGGAATCCGTACTTGCGTGGAACACCTTCCTTGATGTCTGCTTCACTCTGCTTGCGTGCATAGAGATTGTCATACACATCCTTGATTTGATTCAGGATGAACTCAGACTGATCACCGCCTTCCAAGATATGTTCCTTGTCTTTGGTCTCCAAGGTGTTGGATTCAATCACCAAGAGGGCATTATCGTAGTACTTGGCTATCTGTGCAGCCTTCCAAGCCAGTAAGTCCATATCAATATGTCCATACCATTGGGCTACCACATACGGCTTGCCACCTTCCATCATCCAGTATCGGTCGAAGACACAGATAACAGACCAGTCAGCCTTACTACCTCTACCACCAATATCCACTACAACCAAATATCGGTTTGTAACCTTACAATCGTCAAAGTACTCCGGCTTGCTCCATATCCACAACTGCCCAGTCTTGTCTTCCGTGAATCGCACGTTCTGTAGGCACTTCTTGCCCTTGTAACCATCACCATAAACATCACCGATAAACTTAGGTGAACGGCAACCTTTCTTGAACTGATCAACCTTCTCCTCAGCAAATACCTTGGCTCCTGAGTGTTTGAATGCCTCTACTGGGTCAGATGGGAATCCGCTAGCCATATCTCCATGGTCTGTGAACTTCTTGCGTTCCACAACATACCAGTTGATGGCTTCCAAAGGTGCTCCCATCTGCCACAATTTCCAAAGGTATGTACCCGGCTCATCACGGTTAGACATCGTGTTGGTGTTGTTGCGGTTGTCGTATAACCATTTGGCAAACTCAACCTTCTTTTTCTTGCTTTCAAAGTCAAGATGGTAAAGGTCGTAAATCTCAAACCAAGGAACGAAGAACGGTTCAAATACTGATTCACCTTTCTCTGCTGCCAGCCATTCCTGATGGAAGAAGTTGCCAGTACCATTGGCGGTTGACTCATATACAATCATGGTGTATGGTCTGTAGAGCACACCATTGGTTGCGTTCTGAACAACTTGTTCAGGAGACTTGCCTTCTGTCTTCTCCCACAATCCTACCTCAGAACAATGGATGAGGTTGTAATCTTCACCATTGGCGGAAGTCGGATTCTGCATAGAACCTACCTTGATTTTGCAGAATCGCTGAGGAACCTTCTTCACGTTGCCGGATGTACCAAATCCTACAAACTTAGGCTCATTCTCAGAATAGGCTTCTCCCGTTTCATGCAGGAACTTGGTCGGAAATTCCTTCAATGCTTCGTCAAACATTCCTCGGATGGTTTCTGCCGTGTCCTTGACCTGAGCGATGATGAGCGAGTTGAGACCCTTCTGCCACATAATTTGCAGCCAAAGGAAGTACATCTGAATGACCGTTGAACCTCCCCATTGTCGAGCCTTCAAGAGGATGAGTCGGATAGGGCGGTTCTTCTTTCTTCTCTCCTCCAGCCACCTGAGCAGTCTGCGCTGCGGTCTTCTGAGCACAAAACGGAAGGGGAGACCTCCACCTTTCGGTTTGATGTAGATGAACATGGCGAAGAAGAAGAAGGGGTCGTGCTTCATCCTGATTCGGGTGAACTGCTCCACCAGTTGTTCCATTTCCTCTTCAAGGTTGTATGGCTCATCCATATCCTCATGCAGTTCCTCGATCACCGCCTTGCAGCTACCCAGTTCCAGCAGCATCTTGATGAGCGGAATCTTCTTCATACTCATCGGGAGGTGCTGCTTCTGAATCGGGAAGTCAGGCAGGAAGAGCAGGAATCGCTTATCTCCACAACCTTCACCCTTGATCGGGCTGAAAGGAGTATTGATTTCCTTGATGCGCTTCTCATTCTCTGTCAGGATGCTTAATACATGTTTGTCTAGTGCATCTGTCAGCTTGGTTCTTATGGCTACTTGTCTTGGCATATCGGAGAATTAAGATACCCCCACAACAGACCGACTACATAGCAATAGATGTGGATGCCCACTGCCATGCAAGGAATGAAAAATCCTACACATATATACGAGAGAATGATGATGTTGTATCTCACCTTCTTCTCTACGAATGGGGCGATATATCCCATATAGGCATATACGATACCGCTTAGACCGATAATTGGTACGCTAGAACTGTGGTAATAGCTTACGGCTATGAGATAGAATACCACCATATCTACGATACCGCAAGGTCTGGCTTTCAGGCATTGATGCAGCACCCAAAGGTTGATGGCTGCATGGAAGACGTTCTGATGGAAGAACGGATAGGTAAGTCGGTTCAGCATAGAGCAACCTTCATAGAGACCCTTCCCATCATATCCAAGGAATGTGATACACATTATTATAATGTACCCAGCATAAAGCGCAATCTTTTCTTTCTTAGTTCGTAACATCTTTCCTTCTCCTCCTTTCTCACCTTATGAAGAATCACGTGTATGGATTTCGGAGAAAGATAGAAACTTGGAGCCTCCTGATTGCACACGTAACTAATGGCATCCAACTTGGTGACAGAAGGATGCTGCTTGGTATAATCAATATATCTGCGGTATATTTCCTGAAACATTTCTCTCTTGGTAGGATTCATGTTATTCAAGGATTTACCTTTGATCATCGTCAGAATAACATTGTAAGCCCTGATATCCGAGACCCAAAAACGCTTGCTTGAAGATTGCAGTAATCTCTGCTCAATCTCCAAGAGGCTGATATTGTCTCTTACTGATATGATTTCCTTGTAAGCCCTCAATATGTCAGCGTTTCGCTCTTGTGTAAAGTCACATCGTGATCCTTTATGTTTCATTCTCTTATGATGCAAAGTTACAAAAAAGTATTGAAACAACCAAATTATTCATATACGATTAATTAAAGTTAACGGATAAGATTGATTATAGGCGGAAAAGCATTACTTTTGGGCATTGATTTATAAATTAATACATATATATATGCCTGATAATACAAATACGGAACAGAATGCTGGTGCTGCTGCACAGCAAGCTACCAAGACCAAGAGAGATTTGGCTTTGGAGCGTTTGAAGACTCGTCACCCTGATACGGAGTATGCGGATGATGAAGCTATCTATGGTGCTATCAATGATGATTACGATGCCGACCAGAAGTCGCTACAAGGTTACAAGGATAACGAGAAGGCGATGGCTGACTGGATGGGCAGTGACCCTGCTGCAGCTACTTTCCTTCAAGCGATGAAGGCTGGCAGGAGTCCTTATGCAGAATTGATTCGCACACACGGAGAGGATGCTATCGACTACTACTCTGATCCTGATAACGCTGACGAGATTGCCAATGCTCAGTCTGAGTTCTTGAAGAATGCGTCTAACGGCAAGAAATTGCAGGAGGAGTACGATAAGAACATGCCAGCCAGCTATGCGGTCTTCGACAAGCTGGAGGAGAAGTATGGTGAAGAAGCGGTGAACGAAGCTATCGACCAGTGCTTTCAGACGATGAACAATGTGGTGAAAGGTATCTTCACAGAGGATATGATTACCGCATTCATCAAGGCAAAGAATCACGATAACGATGTAGCTGATGCTGCTCACGAAGGTGAGGTGCGTGGCAAGAATACCAAGCACATGAAGAACTTGGAGCTGCGCAAGAAGGGTGATGGAACTGCCGACCTTGACTCAGCGAATGCCGAGACCAAGAAGACCGACAACCAGCCGGAACTGGGTGCGCTTGGCAGGGCTACCCGAAGAGGTAACATCTGGGAGCGTGGAAACGAGAAGCGAACACGAATCCGATAAGATAGAGTTAGATTTATATAATGTTTAATTAATATTTAGGATAATGAAAGTAACAAAAAGTACATTTAATCGACTGTTCTCCATTTTCATTATGGTGATGGCAGTTATTTTTGGTGTCAATGGTCAGGTGCTGATGGCTGAGGCAAATCTCCCTGATGGAGGTACTTCTGAGAGTGGTCACCCTGCGGAAGCTGGCGGTGCTCCTGCTGCTGGTGAAGCTGGCAATGGTGGTGCGGCTCGTCAGGATGATGGTATCAAGACTGAGACCAAGGGTCGTGAGCACTTTAACGAGAAGGGCATTGAGTATTACAACAATGACATCAACGAGAAGATTATCAAGATTCGCCCGATGGCAACACCAGTGGATCAGATTTCCCGTTATGCCACAACCAAGTCGGCAAGCTCCTTTGTTGTTGAGTATTGGAGTATCGGCACTCGTCCTATCCGAACCACAGTAAAAGAGAATACAGAGGCAAGTACTGGTACATCTATGGTATTGAAGGTAGAAGACCCTGAAATGTTCACGCTTGATGATACCATCCGAGTGGTAGGTGTGAAGGCTGTCACTAACTACAAGGGTGTCGCTTATTCAACCATTACTGATGCTCCTACTCCTGATTTGGTACTCTGTGTGTGTGGTAAGGACACAGAAGGCTATCCTATCGTGTATGCCATTAATGGTAACATGGTCAGCAAGCAGCCTATCGGTGTTCCTGCCTTGAAGCAGGGTCAGAAGTTGATTCGTATGGCAAAGAGCTGCGGTGAGTTGGATGTACAGACTGGTCGTTTCAACAACCTTCCTGATTCTGATATTCAGTACTGCCAGAACTTCATGATTCAGGTTGAGCAGAGTACCTTCGACAAGATTGCTGACAAGCGAGTGGATTGGGATTTCTCAGACATCGAGGAGGATAGCATCTATGATATGCGACTTGCCATGGAGGGTTCTTATCTCTTCGGTGATATGGCTTGCATCAAGCATACTACAAAGAATAACTCAGCTCAGTGGTTTACCAAGGGTATCTGGTGGATGGCTGGCAAGGATATTGAGGTAGGTCATATTGCTACTGCCGATGAGATCAAGAAGGGCTACACCAAGAATGAGCGAGTTATCACAGACTTGGAGCTGGTAGATATTTCCAAGGATATGTTTGTCGGTACTGGTATCGGCAACAAGCGCAAGGTGGTTATTGCTGGCTCAGACTTCGTCCGTGCATTCAGTAAGATTGATTCTGACAAGTTCCGCTTGAAGGACACCGTTGAGGTATGGAACTTGAAGTTCAAGAGTTGGGAGACAGATTTCGGTGAGGTATTGATGATTCATTCAGAGTTGTTCGACCTCTTCGGTATGAGTGACTGCGGCTTCGCTCTTGATCCTGAGTTCTTGGTGAAGAGAGTACACTTGTCTTGGACTCGTAACGTTCTCGACTTGAAGAAGGCTGGAATCCGTAACACCGATGCAGTAGTTATTCAGGAGGTTGCTTGTCTGTACTTGAAGTACCCTAAGGCACACGCTCGTATGCGACTTGCCAAGGTTCCTGATGCAGAGGGTATGTCTGAGACAGAAGAGACCAAGGCTGCTGCTTAATGCAGGGCAAATTCGGCAAATTATTCATTAAATAGAGAGGGGTGTGGGCACTAGCCCCATCCCTTTTTTCATAACACATATATAATAAGGTATAATCATGTATAAGAAATATCAAGCTGGTACGGATTTGTCGTTCAGCGTTATGGTTGGTAACGAACGAGTAAGAGTTGTCTTCGAGGGTAAGACTATGGGTTGCAGTATCTATAACACAAGAGACGAGAAGTTGCAGAAGGCTATCGAGTCTCATTATTGGTTCAATGACAAGTTCTTCTTGGTGGAAGCCGTTGACGAGAAGAAGGAAGCTGCCGAAGCCAAGAAGAGAGCGGCTGCCAAGACCAAGAAGAAGGCGGCTGAGGAGAAGAAGACCCATATCGTGACAGACTTTGAGGATGCCAGAGACTATCTGGCTGAGACCTTCGGTGTGAGCCGCTCGAAGTTGAAGACCAAGGAGGACATCTTGTCTATTGCCAAGGAAAAGGGTGTTGAACTAGAAGGACTTGAATAATGAAGAAGTATGCTGTATCTGATTTGGTGAAAGAAGTGAAGGTGCTCTTGGACAGAAACCAAGAGTCTTCCGGCTTGCTGACTCCCGATGATACTGATACGCTCTCTCAGGCAGAACTTATCAAGAGTAAAATCGTAGATGCAGCAAGTATCATTCTTTCCGATGCGCCAGTTGATATGGTGGATGGAATCAAGCTAGACAACATCAGCGTATCTTGGGCATCGAAGAACAATGCTTATGTCGGCACGGTCTATATGCCATCCGATATTATCAGGCTGCTCAGTGTGAGAGCCAGCGACTGGAACCGCAATGCCGAAATCATCACCGAGAATGATGAAGCCTACAAGTATCAGGGCTGCAAATATGGAGTGAGGGGCAATCCCGACCGACCTATTGCGGCTATCATCCATACCAATGGCGGTAGATACCTAGAGCTATATACGAGCAAATCGAATAGCGTGACGGTTGATTTCACCTATGTTGCTCAGCCGGAAATCATCACGGAAAGCAGTGGTGCAGGGTATATCAATCTACAGAGCAACCTGAAAGATGCTATCCTCTATATGGCTGGCTATCTCACTTGCGTGAGTATGGGAGATACCGATACTGCGGCTGGGTTATTGGGTGTAGCCAGAAAACTGGCACATATTGTTGAACCAACAACATCGTAATCATGGCAAAGAAGAAAGAAAAAGCAAAGTTGTTGTCGCTGAGCAAGGTGGTGGACAGAGAGGAACTGGATAGCGTAAAAGCTTCCAAGAACCGATTCGATAAGCCATACGAGCGTGCCTTCTCCATCCTGCTGGAAGCACAACGATACTATAACAACATGGATAACTTCCGAAAGCGTAGGGAGAGAAATAAGCGGTACTGCTATGGAGACCAGTGGGGAGACCTCATTGAAATCGAGAATCGGTGCGGCTTTACCAAGCGTATCAAAGAGGAAGACTATATCCGTGAGCAGGGTAGTGAGCCGTTGAAGAACAACCTGATCCGAAGGCTGGTGAAGAATGTGCTGGGTGTGTACCGCTCCCAGAGCAAGGAACCTACCTGCAATGCGAGGGATAAGGATGAGAAGCGGTATGGCGAAACGATGAGCGTGGTGCTGCAATGTAACCGACAACTGAACCGAGAGACGGAAATGGATGCCCGAACGATGGAGGAGTTCCTGATCAGCGGTGCAGCTATCTACAAGAAGAAGTATGGATGGCGAAGGGGAAGGTTGGATTGCTGGACAGACTATGTGAATCCGAACAATTTCTTCATAGATAACAATATGAGGGATTTCCGTGGCTGGGATGTTAGCTGCTTGGGCGAGGTTCACGACATTACCATCGGCAATGTGCTTCGGGAATTTGCCAAGACTCCTGCCGAAGCAAGGAAGTTGAAGGAGATTTACCGACTTGCTGCTGACCGAGACTTCGTGATAGCCGACTGCACCCAGCGTTTCGGAGAGTTTGATCCGAAGACCATCGACTTCATGAATCCTGCCAATCCTTCACTCTGCCGAGTGATTGAGGTATGGCGCAAGGAGAGCAAGCCACGCTATCGCTGCCACGACTATAACAATGGTGACGATTTCAAGATTGACATTGAAGATTGTGATGAGATTGTAGATGCAGAGAATCAAGACCGACTGGAGAGAGGTCTGTCACTCGGTATGAAGCGTGAGGATATTCCGCTGATTGAAGCTGAGTGGTTTATGGATGATTACTGGCACTTCTACTATCTTTCTCCTTTCGGTGACATTCTGAGAGAGGGTGAGACTCCTTATGCCCACGGAGAGCATCCATATTGCTTCAAGTTCTATCCGTTTATTGATGGCGAGATTCATAGCTTCGTGGAAGATGTGATTGACCAGCAGAGATATGTGAACAGACTGATCACGATGTACGACTTCATTATGAGGGCGAGTGCCAAGGGTGTGCTGCTCTGTCCTGAGGATTGTCTGCCGGATGATATGAGCTGGGATGATTTCTGCGATGAGTGGAGTAGATTCAACGGAGTGGTAAGATACAAGCCGAACAAGAGCGGTCAGGTTCCTCAGCAAGTAGCCAATAACTCAACGAACATCGGTATCGGTGACTTGCTCAATTATCAGTTGAAGTTCTTCGAGGATATATCGGGTGTGAATGGTGCGCTGCAGGGTAAACCAGGAGTATCGGGTACGAGTGGTTCACTCTATGCCCAGCAGACACAGAATGCCACCATGTCGCTGCTTGACATCTTGGAGAGTTTCAGCCAGTTTATCATTGATGGTGCTTACAAGACGGTGAAGAATATGCAGCAGTTCTATGATGTGGCACGCAACTTCAACATCGTTGGCAGAGCAGGACAGATTGTGCGCTATGATCCGAAGAAGATTCGTGATGTAGAGTTTGACATCAATATCACCGAGAGTACGGCTACTCCTGTATATCGTCAGATGGCAAACGACTTCCTGATGCAGTTGTGGCAAGCTCAGGCTATCACCTTGGAGCAGTTATTGCAGGTAGGTGATTTCCCATTCGGTGACGAACTTCTGCAGTCGGTAACATCCCAGCAGGAGGCAATCAAGAATGGCGAGACTCCACAAGGTTTCTCTCCTCAACTGCAAGCGCAAGTGGATCAGGCATCCCTGAGCAATCCGAAGGCTCAGGCGATGTTGCAGCAGATGATGAGCGGTCAGGGTGTGCAGCCTAGCGAGCAGTATGCACCGCTTTCGGCATAGTGATTAGTTATTAATGTTTAGTGTTAAGATATGATAGCAGACAAGGAAAACGACAAGAAATGGTATGGCAATGGCAAGGACAATGCCGACCAAGGCAGCAATGCCAACAAGGGTATTGCTACGGAGACCCAAGGCAGGGAAGACAATCCAGACCTTTACGAGAATGACGTACTCGGCAAGGTGGCGAAACGCAAGAAGAACGACATCTGGTCGAGGGGTGGTGAGAAGAGAACTAAATTCAAGGACGAATAAAGAAAGGAGGTGTTTTATCGTAACTGTATTCTTCTGATATTCAGATGGCTACAGAAATCTTTGGGAGTTTATGGTGCTCAGCGCAAGATATATGTATCTTTGCAGCATCATAAACTCTTAATTTTTATATATTATGGATTTTGTAGATTTCGTTGATAAGTATCAGCAGGATATGAATCCTGAACAGATGTTGAGTATAGCCAAGGCTATGGGTAAGTATCTCTCATATAAGTTGAGCGATGTTGAGGTACATCATCTTTGTGCGATGGTGTATGGTGTATTAAGTGAAGAGCATTTTGACAAGCACTTTGCTGATGATGCTATCAAGAAGATGTGGTACGAGGATGAGGATGGAACCAAGCACATGGCTCCTTTCTTTACGGACGAGGAGATAAAGGAAGCCTTTGACCAGCATAAGGATGATATTTCCGACTACAACATCTTTGACTTGGCGGTTACGATGAATCTGCTCAGAAGCGACCATCATAAGCTGCTGAAACAATATAGCAAGGACGAGGAGGAATTGAAGGAAATGGTGGTGATGATGGCTATCGAATACCTCCAAGACCCTGACTGCTTGCATCCTACAAGCAAGATTTGGCACAACATTAACGGATAAGATAATTGTTACGGGAACATATCTTATCTTTGCATATTATTAATAATATATAAAGATAAGATATGACTCCAAACGTACGTGAAAGTTTACAATATGGAACAGCTATCGGAATGGTAGTGAGCGGCATCGTCCTCGCCTTCCTGTCATTCTTCCTCAACGGCTATAACATTTCTGACGGTGTGCTCTGGTACATCAGTCAGGCATTGGTTTACTCTGGGGCAATCTTCGGAGTGAACATTTATTTCAAGACCAAACTGGGCAACTTTGAGAGTAAGGTGAAGGACGAACTCGCAAATATGCTGAAACAAGTAAAGGAGGGCAAGTAACTATGAAGGTAACAAGAGAACAGATTTTAGAGATTATGCCGAATGCCAAGGATAAGGTGGATGCTTTTCTGCCTTACATCAACGGCTATGCAGAGGTTTTCCATATTGATACACCGAAGCGAATGGCGCATTTCTTGGCTCAGATAGCCCACGAAACCAGCGAGCTGAGATATACCAAGGAGGTTGGCAACAAGGCTTACTTCCATAAGTATGATGAGGGTAAGTTGAAGAATATGCTAGGCAACCTGAAAGATGGCGATGGCTACAAGTATCGGGGCAGGGGATTGATTCAGATTACGGGTAGAGCCAACTATCAGGCTTACCAGAAGAGCAAGTACTGCCGAGGTGACATCATGGAGCATCCCGAACTGCTGGAGCAGCCATTAGGCGCAACCAAGAGTGCGATGTGGTGGTGGTGGAAGCACGGCTTGAATGAGCTGGCTGATAGTGATAGCTTCCTTGCTATCACCAAGACCATCAATGGCGGCACATACGGATTGGAGCACAGACGAACATTCTTGAAGAGAGCTAAGGCTGCATTAAAGGTATAGGCTTATGAAGAGGTGGTATGATTCAGATGTATGGCAGTTGCTGATCTACATTTTGGCTATGCTGCTGGTAGCTTTTCTTATGTCGGGATGTAAGACTTCCTACGTCCCGACGGAGAAATTCGTATATCGTGACGTAGTAAAATGCGATACCCTGCATACTTCTGACAGCATTTTCGTACATGATTCGGTATCAAGTTCACAGAAGGGAGATACCCTTTTCGTTGACCGATGGCACAAGAAGGTGGTTGTGAAGACCCAGTATAAGGTAAAGGTGGATTCCTTCATCCGAAGAGATTCCATCCCAGTACCCTATCCCATAGAGAAGCAGCTCTCCAAGTGGGAGCAGTTTCAGTTGAAGTATGCGATGTGGTCGATGGGAGCGATGTGCGCCCTGCTTATCATTCTAGGTTTAATCATCTATAGGAAATATAAGAATGGCAAATTTATCAATTTCAATCACAAAAAGTAGCATCTATGAGGAGGTGGCGAAGACTACCGCCTATATCGGTGGCAAGAGCTTGGATGCAAACGGCAAGAGTCTGTATGACCAAGTGTTTGTGACGGATGCAGATAAGGAAATGCTTGAAGGCTTTTGGGATGATGCCATCAATGACGTTTCCATAGCCTTGGATAGCGTGCTTGCTACAGAGATGAGTGTTTCGGGCGAAGAGGAAGTCTTCGGACTGAGAGTAAGTTCTCTTTTTAAGGGGTCATTGGTGAAGACTTTGGAAACTACAGCTTTCAGCTATGTAGTAAATAAGATAGTAGCAGATTGGTGCTTAGTTGTGTCTAAGGATAAGGCGGAAGACTATCTCAGCAAGGCAAACGCTTTGCTGGTGAAGATGGATGCTATTCTCTATATGCGTAAAAGACCAACAAGATAGGAGGAAAGGATATGAAGACTTGTAATAAGGGATATAAAGTGATGATAGAGTTGGAAAAGAAAGAGTTGGTATATGACATCAAAAATACGGCTTTTGCTTTTGCTGACTCTTGTGCTAATCAGAAAGATATTGATGCCAAGCAGTTGAAAAATGTGTTTGACGTATCTGAGGAAGGCAATCGGGATAAGCTGGCAAGAATCTTGGATTCTGCTGTAGAGGATTGCAGGGAAATGCTTTTCCGCTTTACCAAGGTAGAAATGTATTGTGGCGGCTTTGATTCCAATGAGTGGGAGGAGTGTATCGGTTCTCCTACCAATGAGGAGGAAGCCTACTATCTGGCTCTGAGAATGCCAAGTGGATTCTCTTCTACAAGTGTGCATACCATGACCGTGTATATTCACGACTATATCGTCAATCAGGCATTATACGAATGGTTGATGGTGGTCTATCCCGAAGGTGCAGACAGATTCTGGGCACTAGCGGAAGAGAAGAAGGAAAAAATAAAGAATGCAAGCAATCGCTCAGCAGTAAGGGCGAGGATCAGGCTTCATCCTTTCTAGATTTATGGTTAACGAAAAAAGCAAGGGCAGCTATCTTCACAGACGACTGCCCTTTTTGATTTTCATATGACAATAAATTACATAAAACTTATCTAAGCTTGTTTTGCAGTCGGGCAACAAACTCAGTTCCTACGCTATGAATGGATTCATAGTAGTTGAGACTACCCATTACCGCAAAGCGGAAATACTTGTAAGGTGATCCTGCCATACCAGCCAGTAGCTGGTTGACGGAAGAATGGATATAGAACCAGTTGAAAAGGTCGTTGCTTCCATAGATCACCACACCCACCTTACCTTTTGCTACATGGCGGAAATAACCACGGATGATGCTCTTGAACATCGTCTTGTGGATATTCTCCTGACCGAGAGTCAAAGGTCGTGTACAGAAGAAATATGATACGCTTCCCGATGGCTCCTTGACATATACATCAACAATCTTTCCGCTCTGATTGATGGCATAAGACTCAGGGTAGGAGTTGACGGTGGAACGGAACACGTTGTGCATCGTACCCCACATTCTGCTCTTCAAGGAATACACATACGCATAGGTGTAGTCGGGTCTGAACACGATGATGCGGTTATCGTAATAATCATAGATCAGACTCGCCTTCTGCAGGAATGTTCTGAATCGGATATATTGAGTATCAGATTCAGGAATGCCTCCAAGGGCAAGCAGCTTCTTCTGATAGTCGTTTTTGAATATCTGGGTGAAGACGAACGGATAACCATCAAGAACATCTGTGATACACTCGGAATCCCTGCCTCGCTGCATCATGATTCCTCGCTCCGTAGGGAACAGAACGGCATCATCAATCTGCAAGATACCCTTAGGGTTGGAGCAAATATCTCTGTTGGCTGGCTGTCGGGCATCGTAGGTTCCTTCCTGATTGGTCATTAACACCCATACACCTTCATCGGTGAAAGCATAGAGAGGAGCTTCGCCAAACTGACCTTCACTGATTGGTCGGGTATTGGCTGCAAGCGCATTGATAATGGATGATCCAACCTGAACCGAGTTTTTGGCAGGGAATACCATCGGGTTCTCGGCTTCGCTGACCTTGACTACATTAGGCTGCTGATAGACATACTTCTGATTGTCGGTCTTGCTTAATGCTGCATTATACTCAGCTTCCGTAATCTCGGTGAAGTCTCCCGTATCAATCGGTGTAGAATCCCAAGTATATTCAGAAGGGATAATGGCTCCGCTTCCGCTACCAAAGCTTCCTCCACTGGTTTCGCTTGCTTTAGTGCTGCCACCTCCAAAGTCTCCACCAGAAGAACTGCTCTTGATGAGCTTATGGCGATACACTTGCATAAAGGCAGGAAGTCCGGCATCATCGTGATAACGATACATATAATCAGACAACTCTGAACTTTCTGTTTCTGTTGGTGCATCTGTTCTTCCTCCAAATCCCTCGTTGTTCAAAGTATTTGGAGTCTGTCTATCTGCTGCAACTGGTGTCGAGCGGTTCTTACTGATGTTGATATAGTAAGACATTCCGAACGTCTCAGAAGGTTTCAGCTTAACTTTCTTGGAGTAGTATTTGCTGTACTTAGGGAGATAGAAGTAAATGGTCATAGCCATAGCAAGAGTGCTAGGATATGCCAAGATAGGGCTGAGAGGGTATTGTAGCTTACCCTTGTAGTAAATATCTCTCTTGATACTGTTCTCGCTGATGCTGACCTGATATACTGCATCACCGATGTAATCGGTAGAGAGTGCATTATTGGTGGCAATATCAGTGTACTCATTCAGGTACATCTGATTATTCGAGACTTTCCGGCTGGAGAAAATATTGGTATCGAAAGCATTGAAGATAGTCTTCTTCACGTTTCCGATATGCAAGCGGTTGTTGTATGTAATGGAACATTGACCGCCAAATGAGCTTCTCTGAAAGTCTGCAAGAGAAATACTTTCCTCGGTCTCCAATACTCGTTTGAGAGGAATGCTTGTGCCGAATTTATCCTTGCTGATGCTTGTGCTCAGATAGAAAGATTTCTTCTCGAAAGACTGATATACATCTTCCTCTGACAGATATTGAAAAGCATCGCAATTAACTCCTGATGCCATTTTGTCGTTCCAAAGGTAGCACTTATATCGTGATATTCCTTTGGTTTGTTTCTCCGTATCAATAAATGATTCCGGCTGGGAAAGATAAACATCTACACCGCTGATGAGGTCTTCAAGACCTTCGGGTATATCCATATTGATAACGATGGAGTGAGTATGAAGGCTTGTGCTAGTACCAACAGCCTTTTTCTCTTGATACCAGATAAACTTATTGAATGTTGTTTCAGGTGCAAGAACAAATGGATTTGAAATATTGATGTATGATACACCATCATATAGACGGATGGCGATTATACCAAAAACGGTATATTTGAAATACTCCGTTCCATTCTCCTCCAACTGCTTATTGATCAGTGCATCCAAAGCATTGAAAATGATGGATGCACCTTTGAGAGAAGTATCTGTTCTATTAGAAAAATACTTGTTTGACACAAAAACGGAATCCCAATCATCACCAAGATTAATGGAAGCATTGCATACCACCGACTTTGTGTTTGAGATAACTGCACTATAATTAATGGAAGATAAGTCGAAACTAGTGTAATCGCTTCCGTTCCAATAGGCATACTTAGTGCTTTCCTCTCCCACAAAACACAAGATGTTTCCGATGGCACTCACGGCATTGACTTGGAAATCATTAAGACTGATGGTGTTCTTGGTTCCGTCTCCACCTTTCTCTGTCCAAAACCAAGTGTTGCCATTACGGATGATGTAGTGGGAGTGAATGGTATTATCGTGAGTAACCTTGTGAATCAGTTCGATGCTGGCTCCATCAGGTATGGTGATGGCAGAATCAACCACCACTGGCTGGTGGATAGGGTGGAGTGCCCCATCCTCGTTGATCAGGTTCAGGCAAGTACCCAACTCACCCTCCTGACAATCGTGGTCGGAAGGTGAGTGAGTAAGCCCTTGGAATAATACTTCTTTAATCATATTTGTATTGTTATGAGTTTGGACGGATGATCTCGTAGTACGTCTCGCCATTTCTATTCTTTCGAGGAATGCAGGTCAGGCGCACCATCCTGTCGAATGGGAGATTGTAATCATCGAGGATGGCGGTAACAGATGGATGATCGCTGCGGAAACCAATCTTCTTGTGCTCCTGATTATACTGGAGCGGACAGAAGATAGTCTGAGACTTGCGAAGTTCCTCCCAGTCCTCTCTCAGGCAGAATCCGTATGTTCCTCTGCTGGAGATACGGAAGACGAAGATGGAGCTATCTGTGCGCTCTATCTGCATAATATGGTTGTAGATGCCCTGCGAGAGAGTAACAGAATTGGCTCTACCATCAAGCACTACGAAATTCTTTCGATGCAGGAAACCTTGAATGTTCCGGCACTTGTCTTTAATATAACTGAATATCATTTTGCAAATATACGAAGTTTTGGTTAGAAAAGATTATTATCCGTTTACTTTTGCCTTCTTCTTGTTGTACTGGCGAAGGCGAAGCTTGGCATTCTCTGCTCTGAGACAACCGCAAGACTGGGTCACTCCTCGGAGCAAATTGCAGGATAGGACAGAAACACCTCTGCCACAATCACACTTGCATATCCAATAAACACCATTCTTACTGGATTTGCCGGAGCGGCAGCAGACATAAAGTCTGCCAAACCGCTTTCCTTTCAGGTCAATCAACTTTCCCATACCTTATTTCTTGCTAAGTTCCTTTGCCTCTTCAAGAGATAATGGCTTACCGCCAAGAGGTATGCGGAAGTCGAACTTGGAACGGAAGGAGTAGTAGCAGACAAAATCGAAGCTCTCCTTCATTCTCTCGTCAGTGGTGATGTATTTCTGATAAGCGATAACATCATCTTCTGAGCGATAGATGGTAGAGTTAACGAAGTAGTTGCTGGTTCCCTTATTGGCAATGACTGCGATATAGAACTTCTTGCCAAGGATGCGCTCTGTGATGCGCTGAATAATTGAGATTTTCTTTGTATTCATATATTAAATTTGATTAATTATTAAGAAGAATGCAGATAGGCTGCACTCTTTTTACTATTCGATTCCACAAGATACGATACCATCTTCTTTGTTGATTCCTCGGAAGTGCTCGCATCGCTGGCAAGCAAGGCTACCTACCATCAGGAGTTCGTGGGTGTACTTGCCTTGAATGCCGAATGGGCAGGGAGTGATGTACTCGAAGTGACCACCGACATATTCGTTTACGGTATATTTTGGATTTTTCATTGTCTGTTAGTGTGCTGTGTATAATTCTAGATTTTTGTAGTATTTTCTTGTAACAGAAAATATTTTTTTCTTGTCTCTGCCACATGACTTTTGTTCTGGGCAGAATCCTCTGTACACACATTGAGGAACACAAGCTGATGCAAGCAAAGGCTCGATGCAAGCCAGCTTATCAAGTACCTTATACCACACCTCTCTTGTTTCTTCGGATGCCTTGTTGCAGAGTCTCAGTTTGGAGATATTGATGATCTCCTGAGCGTTGAGGGATAGCTGCAAGTTGACCAATTCATCCTGACGCATATCGTGGCGAGATACCTTGGAGCCAGTAATATCCGGTCGGGAGGTTGAAACGAATGGCTGAGCGTGAACGTGGCGAACAAAATGGTTGCTCACCCAGTATGGTATGCCATACATCTTAATATCGAACTCCAGCAATCTCAGTGGCGAGTGCTCGCTGAGAATCATCTGTTTCTTGAACTCATCGCTAGGCTCCTTACCCAGCGGTTCTTTTCGCTGTGTGAAGCGAGCAGCATCCACCACTCGCTCCCAATCTGTAACTTTTGTGATTTCTATTTTCATAACTATTTTTATTTTAGTTTCTGACCTTTCTTCTACCTGATCCGGCAGCTTTCTTCTTATCCAATTCAGCAATAGCTTCCGACAAATACTTATCCATAGCCTTAGTTAATCTTTCCATAACTATTCGTCTTTACTCGCCTGATCGCCAAGAATATCCTTGATTTTCTTTTCGATGAACTCATCAGAAGTACTTTCCTTTATAAGGGCATCAACATCTGGCAGTTTGGCATCTACCTTATCTGCTTGCATTTTTGAGGTAAGCATACCCATTACCAGTTTCACCCAAGGGCTATCAGCCATGTTTGCCAATGAATCCTTTTTGATTTCATAGGCTTTCTTTAACTCTCCGTTATCACGGAAATATCTGAGCACTTCCGTCAATGCCAAGACAAAGTTCTTGTCTTGCATCGGGCTATTCTTTGCCTCTTCCAGTTTAAGCATCAGAAAGAGTAATGATGAATGTAAATCTGTTTTGTTCATAATTAATCCTTTCTTCTACGATTTTTGATATGTAATGCTAAAGCACAAAACGACAACAATAGCACTAATAATTGTCCTGCTTCCATATTACTTTTCCTCCATTATTTCTTTTTAGAGCCTCAGAGAAGTCGAATGTTTCCTTGCTCATAGTTCTTCATTACTTAAGAATGGTACAATATCTTTGAGGTATGACCACAGAACCTTGTCATACACCTTCTTTGTTGGTGGAGTGAGCAAGTCTAGATCTTCCCAGCAATCCTCCATATCAGTCCAAAGATACCTGTAAGATATTCTGCCTTTTCGAAGACCAACAACTAACACTGGGTTGTTACCACATACCTTCTGTGGTTGCTTTTCAACTATGGCATCATGCCATACGTCTGAGATGTTGGTGTACTCAACGCATTTATATTCTTCCATCGGGAAAGGCTTCTTTCCAACTGGAATATTAGCACCTAACTGACAATCATTCTCTGCAAGGCTCTCCAAATGAACCTTACGAATATAAATCTTACTTGGTATATTCATACTTATTATTTTTTTTACTTGTTAAACTTATCGCCTTGATGATGCGGTGGTCTTTTTTTACCAACAAAACCATAGCATATTTTGTACTCAAAATCTCTTAATCTTCTGTACCAATAATCACTTGCCGTACTTAGATGACGAGCTTGCTTCATTATCTTCTTTGCTATTCTAATCTTCATATTCTTTCTCCTTCTTTAAAGTTGCAAGAATCATTATAGTTCCAAAGCAAGGCGTTGTCAATGAAGTCATTAGCATAGTTGTAGGAATCAAGTCCCATTGTACCAACTGCCAACCACAACCACTTTCCTCATTGAGGACTTCCGTAAGTTTGGATGCCATATCCTCATCTGTTTTGATAAAGATAGGTCTTACTCTGTATTCACACTTCTTCATAGTTCTTCTTTTTTTAGTCTTCATAAGCTATTTCTTTTAATCAAATTTATTACCAATAACAACCATATCTTCAGAAAGGTAGCGAACTAAGAAATCTTGCCCAAAGCAGAAAGCAGCAGCTTTACTATCCCAATTAATATCACCTCTTCTTTCCGCATTGTTATCTTTGTGCATAATCATATCCCCCTCATAGATAGGTGTTCCATTCTTGTCTTTCAGTCCTGTGAACTGGCAGACGGTAGAAGGGTCAACCTGATGTGCCTCGTTTCTATTAAGCATTGATTCACTCTGCCTATCCTCGATGATGTAAGTGTTACCACATTCAGCATAGAAGTAACCTTCTACCCAAGTGTTATTGTCAAGACGTTTAGCCTTGAACTTGATATTTTCTATTTTCATAAGCTATAATCATTTAATCCCCTTACATTGTTTAACAACCGTCTCATTGAAAGACAAATTATAAGCATGAGTATCTGTAATACCTTCGGACTCTTTATATTTGTCAAGAATAGAATCCCTTATTCCGTCAATATTAGACTTATCTAAAAGTTTGAACATGATGACATTAGTCCAATCGTCAATTCTCCTATTTGGATTATCAATCTCATCTTTATACCAACCAGATTTTCGTCCACTATCTTTATGTGGAACACAATATTCTGCTACCATTGGTATTGCGATAAATCCATCATTCTCCATAGTAAGAACCAATACCCAATCAAGCTCAATTCCAAGTTTTTCCATCTTGAAATACTCTTTAATGGGCAACCATCCTTCTAACTTCATTCGCTCAATAAATAAGTTAGCTACTCCTGCTCCTATAATTTTTTCGTGCATACTTTCTTCCATAACTATTCCTCCACTTTTACACCGAAAGAAATACCATCAGCAAAGGTATAATCTTTCATAAGACTATAAAAGGACCAGCCGCTATTTCCACTTAATAACATATAATCGCCGTTATCTACAGCAGTAATTAAGACATAATATCCATCTTTTTTGTCTCTCACCCAACCGAACGGCTGATGCTTCTTCATCTCAGTCCAACATTCTTCTACATTGGCAAAAGGGCGAAACTTTACCTCTGGCTTAATACGGTACTCTATATTATTCCAAAACTCAATCTCTTTCGTTTCCGTCCAATCATTCGGAATATCTGAGCATTCTACGACACTCGGTTTTGTTCTACACTCAATCACCCTTCCTTCTGCAAAAGCTTGCATGATAGGAAAAAATTCTTTTGCTTGATTTCTGTCCATAATCAACTATAAATTTATATATTATTTTAGAGTAGTCTAAATTAGAACATATTTAAAACACATTAACATTGTTATTGTTTATATAATCATATAAATGATTACCTTTGCACTCGGATTCTAGGACATCATAGTCCCCCATCGGCGACACTACACGCCGTTCTTCCTCTGTTCAAGGAGATTACAAAGCCCCTTAGTTGCCGCTTAGGGGCTTTTTTCTTGTACTGCTTTGTAGTGGGCAGTATTCCCCCAGATAGAGAAGTCTGGATAAACGATGGAGGGACTTTTGATGGAAAAGAATCCAAATGACAACAAGGTTCGTGTTTTCTGCAAGTACATCATTAGGAACGGAAAGCGCATCTATCCCAAAAATGGGACTTGCTTTTCTTTCTTAGTATAAGCAGAATGAATCTTTTTCGGGGTAGCGGCAACTACCCCTTTTTATTTTGGTTCATACAACTCACAAGACTTGCGATTTATTCCTCCAACTTTTCGATAGGTCTCCAATGAGTAATCTCACCCAAACGTGTTGTTACAAACTTATGCTTGTCCGTGATGTGCCTATAGCACTCATTCTTACTGCGATAACATATCCAAGGTTTGCTCCAATTCCCCTTTGCATTTATATCACGCACAAGAACCTCCTCTTCGTAAGGTGGCAACCCATCTTCAACAGATACCCAGTCTGACTTGGATAATTCACTTATAGCAGTCAAAAGAATAACGCTTGCGTTGTCTAAACTCATAGCATCAATAGCATTATTGTTGTCTGCCTGTCTATGAAAGACTTCTTCTATATAATGATGAGCTTTAAATATCAGCTCTGTAACTTTCTTCTTATCCATAATCACTTCGATTAAATATCATTTCTTACACATCCTCCAACTCTTTAAGTGCATCCTCAATATTACCCATTGCCTTCCAAAGAAGGTTATGCTGAGTAGCACCACCTTTGTTGTATTCATCAAGCTGATAGTATGCTTGACTTAATAATTCCTTAATTTTTTTCATTGCTTATCCTCCTTTTTTTCTGTTTCTTTCTATATGCTTTAATTGCGCAATACTTATGTTGCCATATCGTTTATACATACCTTGGAGATATGCAATATAGACAGCTAATGTTATTTTATCTGCGTTCATATTCTCTTCTTTTTACCACCTGCGAATGCTTGTGTCATGTTTATCGCAGATTTAATATCT